>Ga0183260_10000020_pt1 | contig 94807 bp, 93 predicted proteins | sample AntDrymUQ4972206_2_FD_129768 | JGI IMG/M metagenome (GOLD analysis project Ga0183260, IMG submission 129768) | Polar desert sand microbial communities from Dry Valleys, Antarctica - metaG UQ497 (22.06) (version 2) (version 2) | ecosystem: Environmental > Terrestrial > Soil > Desert | place...
GGCGCTGGTGACCGCGTAGGGGTCCTTGACGCCCTCACGGAGGTGCGCCTTGCCCGAGGCGTCGAAGTCGATGGGCAGGTTCTTGAAGCACATGGTTCCCGGTTCCCCCTAGCGGTGGGCGAAAAGAAAAGCGCTGCAGACATTACGAAACCGGGGGCCGTCGTGGACGGCCCCCGGTCCGTTGTGGATCTAGTGGCCGCTGCCGCCCTCGTAGCGGCCGGTGCCGGCGGTGTGGTGGTCCGAGCCGTAGAGCCTCTTGCCCTTGTGGCCACCCTCGGCACGGTGCTGGTACTTGGAATAGAACTTGTGGATCGTCTTCTGGGCACCGCGGGGGCCGGTGGCGGACCGGGCCCAGCCCGAGGGGGCGTCCTTGTCCCAGCGGGCCGTCATGTTCTTGTCGACCCGGGAGATGTAGCGCATCTTACGGATGGCCCCGCCGACGATCCGCGAGGTGGTGGAGGAGATCAGCGAGCCGGGAGCGATCTCGGTGATGGGGCTGAACTTGTCGGGGAACCCGGGCATCGTGCAGCCGATGCAGATGCCACCGACCTGCATGCACCCACCGTGGCCGTCGACCATGCCCCGCTCGGCGATGTTGCACTGCACGACCGGGCCCCAGCAGCCCAGCTCGACGAGGCACTCCTTGTCGCCGTACTCATGGGCGAACACGCCCTCTTCGTAGTAGCCCGCACGCGGGCAGTGCCGGTGCACGGTCTCACCGAACAGCCACGCCGGGCGGCCGAGCTCGTCGAACTCGGGCAGCGGCGCCAGGCCGTTGAGGAACAGACAGACGGCGGCGGCGGTCTCCAGGTAGTTGTCGCCGATGGGCGAACACCCCGGGACGTTGACCACCGGTACGCCGAAGGCGGAGCGGTAGTCCTTGCCGAGATAGTCCATGACGCCCATGGAGTTGGTGACGTTGCCCTTGGCGGCGGGGATACCGCCCCAGGCGGCGCAGGTGCCGATGGCGATGACGGCCGCCGCGCCCGCGGAGAGGCGGTCGAGCCACTCCAGCGACGTGATCTGGCGACCCGTCTGGGGGTCTTCGCCGAGACCCATCCAGTAGCCCTCACCGGCGATGGACTCGTCCATGATCGAGCCCTCCCAGGTGATGACATAGGGGGCGTCGAGCTCGCCGCGCTCGGCCATGAAGAGGTTGTGGGTCCACTCGGGGCCGACCTCCACCGAGACGACGGTGTGGATCAGCTCGACGCGCGGAAGGCCGGGGATGATGCCGGCCAGCAGGTGCTCGACCCGGGGGTGGGTCGCGCCGGAGACGGCCACGGTGCAGCCGTCGCACGAGCCTCCGACCATCCAGATCAGGTAGATCTTCTCGAGCGGCCCCATGCGGAGGATGGAGTTGTCGGGCTCGACGGCTCGGGAGCGAATCCCGATCGGAGCCATCGGGTCCATCGGGTTCTCACGCCAGTTCTCCATCTGGGAGCCGCCGGGCACGACTCCACTCGAGGTGAAACCGGGATCCTGACCGGCCTGACCGCGCTCCAGCTCGCCGGTCTTCTGCCGGCTGCGTGTCGTGGAGCTGGCACGCGAGCTCGAACTGGCACGGCCCCTTCTTGCTTCTGCCATCTGAGAAGTTCCCCCCTTGGACGGGTCTTGGTAGATGTAGACTACACCTATCTGAATCCGGCGTCAGCGGTGAATCCGATCACTACCGGCGGCTTTCGCTCGACCGGCGGTCGTCGTAACCTGTAGTCGAGACCATCACCTACTCGCCCCGACACAGCACTCGCCGAAGCCAGTCAGCAGCAGGAAGGGCACCGATGACCGAGATCATGCAGCCGCCCAAGTCGGATGCGCTGAAGCAACTCTACTGGCGCAGCGAGGTCCTCCAGGTCATGTACTGGCTGCGGGGCGAGGGCTTCGGCGACCAGGTCGATCCCTCGCTGCTCGAGCGCTTCCTCGGCGTCGAGGCCGACATCGGCGTCCAGTACCTCGACCGCCTGGTCGAGGAGGGCTACCTGGAGCAGATCGGTGACCGCTACTCCCTCTCGGAGATGGGGCGGCGTGAGGGTGCCCTCGAGTTCGCGACCTCCTTCAGCGAGTTGACCCGGCCCACCCACGGCGAGTGTAGTGCCGACTGCTGGTGCCACAATTCGCCCGACGAAGCCGCCGCCTGCCAGGCGGAGCGCGCCACCGCCCACGACCACGACCACTGAGCGGGCGCCCGCCGCGCTCGCCGCTCGTCATCGAACATCGCACCGCGCCACCGGCGTGAGGGAGGACGGTTGAAGTGAGGAGCCTGAAGTGAGGAGCCTGAAGTGAGGAACATGGAGGAGCCCCAGGGCGGTCTGCCCCGCAACTACCTGCGGGCCAGCCTGCTGCTGCTCATCGCCGAGTCACCGGCACACGGCTACGACCTGCTGGAGCAGATCGGCGAGTTGGGCCTGCGCAACGTCGACCCCGGCGGGCTCTACCGGGCCCTGCGGGTGATGGAGCAGGACGGCCTCGTCGTGTCCTGGTGGGAGCACTCCTCGGCCGGCCCGGCCCGGCGCAGCTACCGCCTCACCGACGAAGGTGTCGATTGGCTCCACGCCTGGGCGGGGGCGCTTCGCGAGGGTCGCCGCTTCCTCACCGCCTACCTGGGCCGCTACGACGCCATCAGCCAGAGTGCCGCGAGCCAACCGGCCCCGGTGGAATCGCTGTCTTGAACGAGCTGGACGCACGCGGCCCGATCGGCCACGGCTCTCTGCGAGTCGCCGTCGCCGGCAAGGGCGGTGCCGGCAAGACCACCTTCTCCGCCACCCTCGCCCGGCTCATGGCCCGGCGCGGAAAGCGGGTCGTGGTGATCGACGGCGACAGCAACCCCAACGTGGCCGTGGCCTTGGGCATCGGGCGGGAACCGGCCGACGAGATCGGCCCGCTTCCGGTCAGCCTGGTGTCACGGCGGTTGAACGGCACCGCGCTCAACCAGCCGGTCGCAGACGTGGTGGAGCGCCACGGGGCGCCGGCGCCCGACGGCATCCGGGTGCTCCTGATGGCCATGCCGAACCACGCCGACGAGGGGTGCCTCTGCTCGGCCCACGCCACGGTGAGCGGCCTCCTCCACGACGTAGGCACCGAGACCGACATGGTGACGATCCTCGATCTCGAGGCGTCGCCCGAACACCTCAGCCGGGGCACCACCCGCAACGTCGACGTTCTGCTCCTGGTCGTCGAGCCGTATTACCGCTCGTACGAGACAGCCCGGCGGATGGCGGCCCTCGCCTCCGAGCTGCCCATCTCCCATGTGGGAGTGATCGCCAACAAGCTGCGCCGACCCGGCGACCTCGAGGCCATGGCCGAGTACTGCGAGCGCCACAGCCTCAATCTCGACGGCCACCTGCCCTGGAGCGACGCAGTGCTCGACGCCGACCTCGTCGGGACGCCGCTGTACGACTACGACCGCGAGGGCCCGGTCGTCGCTGCGGTCGACGAGGTGGCCGGACACCTCCTCGCCATGAGGCGCGTGGCCTCCGCATCCTCCTGACCCCCTCCCGCGCGCCCTAGCCGTGCTCGGGCGAGTACCGTTTGGCGCGAATCAGGGGAGCGCCGCGCGGGGACCTGGACGAAGGGGCGAGACCGACGTGCACCGATTGCCGAAGCAGGTGAGCCGTCACGGCCATTGGCCGTGTGCGCCGACGTGGCCCGGACGACTTCGCGGGCTGGCGAAGGTCGGCTTCGTCCCGGCGGTCCTCGTCGCCCTGCTGACGGCGGGTATCTCGACCGGGGGCGCGCAGACGACGTCCGCTCCGCCGACGAACGCCGCCGAGACGCCGTCGACGACATCCTCCCCCCCGACCGTGGCCACCACCACGACCCTTCCGCCGCCGCCGGTGCCGCCAGTGACCGATCCGCCGCCGGCCCCGCAACCGCCGCCGCCCCCGCAACCGCCGCCGCCCCCGCAACAGCCGGCACCGGCTCCGCCCGCCCCACGCTCCGACTCGCCCGACTTCGTCCCCCTCGAGGGGTCTCCGGAGGAGGGACGCCTTCTCGCCCTCGTGCAGGCCTCGAAGTTGCAGATCGCCCAGCTCCGGGCACACGCAGCCGAGCTGGAGGCGGCGGTGGGTGCGGCGGAATCCGAAGCGGCCGTGGCGACCGGCGTCCTCGCCGAGGCCGAGTCGGCCGAACGCGAGCTCGGCGCTCGGCTCTCCGACGCCGAGGACCGCCTCGAAGAGATCCGTCTCGCCCTCACCCGCTCGGCCTCGCTCGCGTCCGGGCTCACGGCCTCGGCCCGGCCGGGGATCGGCGCTCGATCCGGGGCGGGAAACCCCCACTTCGCGGCCGCCCTCGACGCCGATGCCACCGCCCTCGGCCCCCTCGAGGCCCAGCAGACGGAGCTGACCGGTCAGCACTCCCAGGCGGGCAGCGCCCGCCAGGCGGCCCAGGAGCGTCGCGACCAGACGGCGGCACAGCTCGACGGGATGGTCACCAACCGGCAGGCACTCGACGCTCTCCGGGCCCGGGCGAAGGTCGAAGAGGCCGCCGAGCAGGCGTTGATCGGCCGGGCCTTCTCGAGTCGCGGAGCATTCGAGGCCGAGGTGGCGGCGCTGTCCGGCCAGTCGGCCGCGGTGGCGAGACTTCTTGCGCTACTGCAATCGGGCCAGGGCACCACCGACATCGGCAGCGGCACGCTCGGGCCGCCACTTCCCGGTGTGACGCCGAGGTCGGGGTTCGGGCCCCGCACCCATCCGATCTACGGCGACGTGAGGATGCACAACGGCGTCGACTTCCCTGCTCCGACCGGGACACCGATCCGTGCTGCCGCCGGCGGCGTGGTCGTCTTCTCCGGGCCCTCCGGCGGCTACGGCAACCTCACCGTCGTCGACCACGGCAACTCGCTGGCCACGGCCTACGCGCACCAATCCGTCACCGGTGTCGTCGTGGGTCAGCGGGTCGCCAAGGGGCAGGCCATCGGCCTAGTCGGCTGCACCGGCTCCTGCACCGGCTCCCACGTGCACTTCGAGGTACGCATCGGCGGGACCCCCGTCGATCCCCTCCGCTTTTTCTGATCGCCGGGCGGTTGGGGACCAGATTTCCTACATGAAGTTGCGGGTGTGGAGCCCGGCCAGGTCGGCTGCCTCCTCGGCCGGGAAACCGAGACGTACGAGGCGGCGGCGGCGGCCGTCCGCCATCTCCGCCTCGAGGGCCTGAACCCGGGCGAACCCCACGGACACCGCTCGGGGCAGCCACGACCCGGCCGCCAGCACGACGAGGGCGTCGAACACCTCCTGGTTCAGGCCGGCGGTGTGGGCCAGGGCGTCGTGACGGCGGTGGATCGCAGAGGCCAGGCGGGTCCGGAACCCGGCGTCGGCGGCCAGCACGTGCTCGAGATGGGCCATGCCGAAGGCCACGTGGCGAGCCTCGTCGGCCAGGGCGAGGTGGGTGACCTGCCGGGTGACGGCATCGGGGGCGTGGCGCTCGAGGAACGAGAGCAGCGAGAGGAACGTGCCCTCTCCCAGCACGGAAAGGAGGAAGTGGGCGACCGCGAAATCGGGCTCGTCGACCAGCGTCTTCAGCGATGCCTGGCCACCAGCGGTGGACATCCCGAGCGGACCTCCCCGCAGCTGGGCCCGTCGGGTGAACACGTCGACGTGGCGTGCCTCGTCGGCGACCTGCACGGCCAGAACGCCCATCACCTCCCTGAAGTGGGGGTGAACCTGGGCGAGGAATCGCGCCGGCACGACGAGGGCTGCGTTCTCGTTCTCGATCAGGTAGGTCATGATCTGCACCACGGCTGCCTCCACCTCGACCGGCAGGTCCACGGGGGCGTCCCAGTCGACGGCGGTCGCCGGATCCCACTGGGCGGCGACCGCCTGCCGGTAGATGCCGGCTGCGGTGTAGGCCCACACCGCCGCCCGGGTGTCGAGTGGGAAACGGAACGCCGGACCGCCCGCCTCCACCACCGCCCCTCGGGCAGCCAGCCCCCACGTGGCGGGGGCGTGATCGGCCACCTCCCCGGGCCCGCTCCCCGCAGCCCGCTGCGCACCGAAGAAAAGGGCGTCGACCGCCGTCCCGCGCGTCACCGATCCGGCAGTTCTTGATGCGGCTTCGCCGCCCCGGGCGAGGCCCCATCCCCGCCCTCCCCCGCCGCCGGCCGTGTCGTCTGCGGCGGAAGGCGCGTAGGCGTGGCCGGCGGCCCGGCACCAGGCGCGAAGGTGCACGGCCAGGTCGGGCGACTGCCCCCGCACCTCGACCCTGGCGCCGGGGTCCAGGCTCGCGAGGGCCCGCTTCAGCAGCAGATGACCGCCCCGGTCGAGCCCGACGTCCTCCAGATCCACGGTGGTAACGCCGACGGTGCTCACGGCGAGTACCCGGCGGCGGTGACGTTCCCGTCGCCGTCATAGAACCCGAGCTCGTCGACCGCCCGTTCGAGCGGTCCGTATCCCGAGGTGCGTCCGTCGCGCCACTCCCTCAGACCCTCGAGATCGAGAAGCGGCCGCACGTCGGGGTCGGAGTACGACATGCCCAGCAGCAGCGCCCTGAACCGCTCGAGGCGGTCGGCGGGGCCCGATGCCAGCGCGGTGAAGTTGCAGTGGTCGAACGCCGGTGTCTGGGAGATGACCCGCGTCTCGGAGGCGGCGAGGGTGCCCTCGGTGATGAAGAGCAGGTGGTTCCCGTCGATCATGCACGCGGCGTCGAGGTCGCCCGCAGCAAGGGCGCGTGCCGCATCACGCTCGCCGCCGACGTGGTCGCCGTGCTTGCCCACGCCGACGTCGTGGAACCGGACCTCGAAGTCGGTGCCAGGCACGAGTCCGCAGGCCCGCAGGTGGGCGAGGGGGATGAGGGTGGCCTGGGGAGAGTCGACCGCTCCCACGCCGACGGCGCGCCCGGCCAGGCCGGCTACGTCGTCTATGCCCGAGTCGGCCCGCACGACGACGACCGAGGTCAGATCGCAGTCGCTGTCCCGCATGGCGAGGGCCCGCACGTCGCCGCCGGTGCCGGCGGCCAGGCGGCGGGTCCGGTCCCAGGCGAGGGGCGAGTTCCAGGCCACGTCGATCTCACCGGCCACCAGGGCCTCCACCTGCCGCTCGTAGTTGGAGTACAGGACGTAGTCGAAGGCCAGCTCCTTGCGTGCGAACCAGTCCCGGAACCCCTCCCAGATGGTGACGACCTTCGGGTCGTAGGCCACCGCACCCATCACCAGGGCCCTTCCGTGCCGTGGAGCTCTGCCGCTCGTCGTCGTTCGCCCCACCTCAGAAGACGGGCAGGCCGCAGACGGCCCGGCCGATGAAGTCGTAGAGGGCGTCGGTCGTGGGGGCCATCACCGTGGCCGCCCGGGAGTCGCGGAAGTGGCGCTCGACCCCGCCCTCCTTGCGGAAGGCGGCGCCGCCGCACACCCGCATGGCGAGATCGGTCACCTCGGTCGCCGTCTCGCTGGCGACCGCCTTCACCTCCAGCACCCGCAGGATGGCGTCGGCGCGGCTGAGCTCCATGGCCGTGAGGGTGTCGAGGAGCAGGGCGAGGGCGGAGTCGGTCGTGACCCGCATCCGGGCGACGTGGCCCCGTACGACCGGGTTGTCAGCCAGCGACTGGTCGAGGTGTTGCAGGCGGGTGGAAGCGGCATGGCTGGCGGCCTTCACCGTGGCCGCGTCCGCCGTGCCCACCGAGAAGGCGGCGTTCATGACCTGGAACCACGGGAGGACGGTGCCGATCATGACGTCGAACCCGCCACCGTCGGGACCCAGCATGCCGTCGGTGCCGACCGTCACGCCCTCGGCCTTCATCGGGCTGGAGTGATTGCCACGAAGGCCGAGTCCGTCGAACGGGGGGCCCACCGACAGCCCTTTTGCGTCGGCCGGCACCAGCCACAGGGTGCTGGCCCCCTCGGCCGCCAACGGCCGGCTCGACCACACGTACCCGTCGGCCTGCCCGGCCGAGGTGACCCAGCTCTTCGAGGCGTCGAGGCGGACCTGGCCGCCCTCGGGCGTCGCCGTGCTCAGCGGGGCCCAGAAATGGCTCCGGGAACCCGTCTCGGAGAACGCCAGGGTGGTGACGTAGCGGCCGGCGGCAATGGCCTCCCGCACGTCATCGGGCCCGTGGACCTCGAGGACCGACGTCGCCGCGTAGTGCATGAGCACGACCATGGCTGTCGACCCGCAGTGACGGGCCAGTTCCTGCACGACGGCGGCGGCCGCCCGCGGCCCCTCCCCCATGCCACCCACCGCGGGGGAGCTGACCAGCCCCAGCAGGCCGGCGCGGCCGAGGGAGTTGAGGGCATCGATCGGGTACACGCCGTCGCGGTCGACCTCGGCGGCGGCGGGGCCGACGACGTCGGTGACCACCGGCTCGAGGGTGACGAGGTACGGCGGCTTCAGGTCGACGGGAGCTTCGGATGACGCGGTCGGCGCGTCGGTGGGTGCAGGCGACATGGTTCGGAACTCCTCCTGGGTGGGTGGTGGAAAAGTGCTGGTCAGAAACACAGCCCAGCCGTGGGTCCGCCAGGCACCCGGAGAGGTTTCAGCGACGCGGTTGCGCCTCCGGCAGGGCCTTGGCGGTCGTGGTCGCCCGACCGGGCGATCCTCCACGACTCGCTCAGCGACGTGCCATTGGCGGTGCCTCCTGATTCGGTGGGCGTCGACGGCCATTCTGCCCGAGATCGACGTCTCGGCGCCGTCGCGGTTCTCCCAAGAACCCCTGATCATGGCGCATCTCTAGATGTATCCTGTATGTACGCAGCGGCCACCTAGTCGTTGCGCTCTCCGGGAGTGGTCGATGAGCTCCGTCCCCAAATCCGAGGCCCTCCGGGCCGTCTACTGGCACAGCGAGATCCTCCGGGTCATGTACTGGCTCCGGGGCGAGGGCCTGGGCGACCTGGTCGACGTCCCCATGGTGGGCTGCTACGTCGACATCGCCGCCGGCGAGTGCCAGACCCGCCTGTCGGAGCTGGAATCCGGGGGCTGGGTCGTCCGCGACGGCGACTGGTTCGCCCTGTCGACCCACGGCCTGGCCGAGGGTGAAGCCGAGTACGCCACCGTCTTCGCCGATCTGGCCCGGCCGGCCCACGGCTCGTGCAGCGATGAGTGCTGGTGTGGGATCTCCTCGGCGGAGGAACTGGCGTGCGGCGCTCAGCGGGCCCCGTCGACCCTTCCGCGAGGGCCTGGCCGGTGAGTGCGAACAGCGGCGAGGGCGGAGGGGCGGCGCTCCCCCGCCACTACCTCAAGCCCAGCCTGCTGCTGCTGCTGGCCGAGGGCCCGTCGCACGGGTACGACCTCCTGGAGCAGGTCCGGCGCCTGGGGATCGGCGGGGCCGAGCCCGGCGGGCTCTACCGCTACCTGCGCTCCATGGAGAAGGACGAGCTGGTGAGCTCCTGGTGGGAGCCGAGCCAGGCCGGCCCCGCCCGGCGCACCTACATCCTCACCGATCCCGGCCGTGAGGCCCTCCGGGCATCCGTCGACGAGCTCCGTGACGTACGCCGGTTGCTGGTCGACCTCGTCGACCGCTACGACTCGTTGTCCGAGAGCGCCGGCGCGCGTCCATGACCACTAGTTCTCCACAGATGAGACAATTGATTGTTCTAGTTCTGCGGCTCCTGGGCACACCCGCCCGCCGCGGAGAAAGACGAGGTGCCTGATGTGCCTGGGAATCCCCGGTCAACTGGTCGAGATCGTCGACCCCGCAGAGCATCGAGGGATCGCCGACGTCGACGGCGTCCGGCGCGAGGTGAACATCGGCCTGGTCATGGGTGAGGCCGGTGGCATCAAGGTCGGCGACTGGATCCTCATCCACGTCGGGTTCGCCATGAGCCGGATCGACGAGGAGGAGGCCCAGCGCACCCTCGAGTTCCTGAAACTCATGGGCGACGTCTATGACGACGAGATCAAGCAGTTCAGCCAGGACGCGCCGCTGTGAAGTACGTCGACGAGTACCGCGACCCCGCCGCCGCCCGGGCCACGGTCGCCCAGATCGAGGCACTGGCCGGTGACCGCCACCTGAAGTTCATGGAGGTGTGCGGGGGCCATACCCACACGATCTACAAGCACGGCATCGAGAACGTGCTGCCCGACTCGGTCGAGCTCGTGCACGGCCCGGGCTGCCCGGTCTGCGTGATCCCCATGGGCCGTGTCGACGACGCCATCGCCGTGGCCAAGGCGCCCGGCGTCATCTTCACCTCGTTCGGCGACATGATGCGGGTGCCCGGCGGCAAGGAGAACCTCCTCGAGGCCAAGGCTCAGGGGGCCGACGTGCGGATGGTGTACTCGCCGCTCGACGCGCTGCGTATCGCCGAGGCCAACCACGACCGTGAGGTGGTCTTCTTCGCCGTGGGCTTCGAGACCACCGCGCCCTCCACCGCCGTCACCCTGATCAAGGCCAAGCAGCGCGGGATCACCAACTTCTCGGTCTACTGCAACCACGTCACCATCGTCCCCCCGCTGAAGGCCATCCTCGAGTCGCCCGACCTGCGCCTCGACGGCTTTCTCGGCCCAGGCCACGTGTCCACCGTCATCGGCAACCGGCCCTATCGCTTCGTGCCCCGCGACTACGGCAAGCCGCTGGTCACCGCCGGCTTCGAGCCCCTCGACATCCTCCAGTCGATCGTCATGCTCCTCCGCCAGATCCGCGAGGGCCGCTGCGAGGTCGAGAACCAGTACACCCGGGCGGTCGTCGACGAGGGCAACCCCCGGGCGCTGAAGATCCTGGGCGAGGTGTTCGAGCTGCGTCCCCACTTCGAGTGGCGGGGCCTGGGCTTCATCTCCCAGTCGGCCCTGAAGCTCAACGCCGACTACGCCGACTTCGACGCCGAGCTGCGCTTCAACGTCCCCGGAGTCCGGGTCGCCGACCCCAAGGCGTGCCAGTGCGGCGAGGTGCTGAAGGGCGTCATCAAGCCCTGGGAGTGCAAGGTGTTCGGCACCGCCTGCACGCCCGAGACCCCCATCGGCACCTGCATGGTGTCGTCGGAGGGCGCGTGCGCCGCCTATTACAACTACGGCCGCTTCACCAAGGCGGCCACGATCCCCGTCCGGGCCGCCGAGCCGGAGCCGGTGACCTCGGGATGACCGAGGGCGCCCACGCCGGGGGCGACCTACACCCCACCCGCGAAGAGGTCGTCCTCGAGCGCATCGAGGCGTTCCGGCGCCGCCGTCCCCGGCTGAAGGACGAGTTCATCAACTCGGCCCACGGCGCCGGCGGCAAGGCTTCGGCTGCCCTCATCGACGCGGTGTTCCTCGAAGCGTTCCGCAACGACACCCTCGAGGCCATGACCGACGGCGCCGTCCTCGAGCTGCCGTCGGGTGATCGCATCGCCTTCAGCACCGACTCGTTCGTAGTGAAGCCCCGCCGCTTCCCCGGTGGCTCCATCGGCCACCTGGCCATCCACGGCACGGTCAACGACCTAGCCATGATGGGCGCCACACCCCGCTGGATCTCGGCCGCCTTCGTGCTCGAAGACGGCTTTTCGATCGCCGAGCTGCACGCCATCGTGGCCGACATGCACGAGGCCGCCCTCCTGGCGGGCGTCGACGTCGTCACCGGTGACACCAAGGTGGTGAACAAGGGTGCGGCCGACGGCGTCTACATCACGACCGCCGGGGTGGGTGTCATCCCCGCCGACGTCCACCTGACCGCCGAGGCGGTGCGCCCGGGCGACAAGGTGCTCGTCTCGGGGATGATCGGCGACCACGGCGTGGCGGTGTTGATCGCCCGGGGCGATCTCGCCCTGGAGGCCGACATCCCCTCCGACACCGCTCCGCTAAACGAGCTGGTGGGCAAGCTGCTCGCCGCCGCCCCGAACACGCGCTTCCTGCGCGACCCCACGCGTGGGGGCGTGGCGACCGTGTGCAACGAGCTGGCTCGGGCGGCCGACGTCTCGGTGGTGCTCCAGGAATCGGCGTTACCGGTCCGCAACATCGTGAACGGCGCCTGCGAGATCCTCGGCATCGACCCCCTCTACGTGGCCAACGAGGGCAAGCTGGTGGCGGTCGTACCCGCCGAGGAAGCGGACGCCGCGCTGGCGGCCATGCAGGGCCACCCGGTGGGCGCCGACGCCGCCATCATCGGCGAGATCCGCGACGACCCCCCCGGCATCGTCATCCTCAACACCGGCTTCGGCGGCAACCGCATCGTCGACATGCTCGTCGGCGACCCGCTTCCCCGCATCTGCTGACGCCGGCGAACTTTCCTGTACCGCAAAGCGGTGCTCACGCACCGCTTTTCTCACCCAGAACCAGGGAGGGGCGGTGGGCGCTGAGCGGCGGGTGATCACCGTCACCGGGACGGTGCAGGGGGTCGGGTTCCGGCCCTTCGTGTACCGCCACGCCGTGGAGCTGGGCCTGGGCGGGTCGGTGGCCAACGACAGTCGTGGCGTGGTGATCGACGTCGATGGACGAGCCGACGATCTCGATGAGCTCCAGCGCCGTGTGCTCGAAGAGGCGCCTCCGCTGGCGCGGGTCACCGGGATGGCGGTCGAGGTGCGGTCCGGCCCGGGGGATCGGCCGGCCGGGTTCCGCATCGTCGACAGCCGGGCCGAAGGAGCGCCGGCGGTGGCGGTGAGCGTCGACGTGGCCACCTGCGACGACTGCGCGGCCGAGCTGGCCGACCCCACCGACCGCCGCTTCGGCTACCCGTTCGTCAACTGCACCAACTGCGGGCCGCGCTACACGATCATCCTCTCGATCCCTTACGACAGGGCGGCCACCACGATGGCGCCCTTCGTAATGTGCGACGACTGCCGCAAGGAGTACGAAGACCCGTCCAACCGGCGCTTCCACGCCGAGCCCAACGCCTGTCCGGTGTGCGGTCCCCACCTCCGGCTCATCAGCCCCGAGGGTGACACGGTGGCCGAACGCGACGATGCCCTCGTGCGGGCGGCCGCCGCTCTCGACGCCGGCAAGGTGCTCGCCGTCAAGGGCCTGGGCGGCTACCACCTGTCGGTCGACGCCGGACAGCCCGCGGCGGTGGCCGAGCTACGTCGGCGCAAGGCTCGCGACGACAAGCCCTTCGCCCTCATGGTCCCCGATCTTCGGGCAGCCAGAGAGCTCTGCCTGCTCACACCTGCGGCCGCCGAGGCCCTGGCCTCGCCCCGTCGCCCCATCGTTCTGGCCCCCCGCCGACCGGCGTCGACCACGACCACCGGCTGCGCCGACGGCGTCGCTCCCGGGCTGCCCGAGCTCGGGCTGATGCTCCCCTACACGCCGCTGCACCACCTGCTCCTGGCCCGTCTCTACCGACCCCTCGTGATGACCAGCGGCAACCTCTCCGACGAGCCCATCGTCCACGACGACCCTGACGCCCTGGCCCGCCTCGGTCCTCTCGTCGACGCCATCCTCACCCACGACCGGGCCATCCACATCCGCTGCGACGACTCGGTGGTGCGGGCCTCCGCCGAGCGGGTCCAGATGGTGCGCCGGTCGCGGGGTTACGCGCCCGAGCCCGTGGCCCTGGCCGCACCCGCCCGCCGCCAGGTGCTGGCCGTGGGAGCCGAGCTCAAGAACACGGTGGCCGTGGCCAAGGGCCGCAACGTCGTGGCCAGCCACCACATCGGCGACCTCGAGCACCTGGCCGCCTACTGCTCGTTCCTCCAGGCCGTTGACCACCTGTGCCGCCTGGCGGGAGTGGCCCCCGACGTCGTGGCCCACGACCTCCACCCCGAGTACCTGTCGACCAAGTTCGCCGTCGAGGGCGAGTTGCCCACCCTGGCCGTACAGCACCACCACGCCCACATCGCCTCCTGCCTGGTCGATCACGGCCACGATGGCCCGGTGCTCGGCGTAGCCTTCGACGGCCTCGGCATGGGTCCCGACGGCACCCTCTGGGGCGGCGAGTTCCTCGTGGCCGACCTCGACCGCTTCCGTAGGGTCGGGCACCTGCGGCCGGTGCGCCTACCCGGCGGAAACCAGGCGATCCGCGAACCGTGGCGGATGGCGCTGTCGTGGGCCCACGCCACCCTCGGCCCCGACGCCGCTGTGAGCTACGGGAAGGCGGTCGACGACCGTTGGCCGGCGGTGCTGGCCATGGTCGAACGGTCCGAGACCATCCTCACCACCAGCGCCGGCCGGCTGTTCGACGCCGTGGCTGCACTCTGTGGCCTGCGACCCAGGGTCACCTACGAGGCCCAGGCGGCGATCGAGCTGGAGGCGGCGGCCGCCGGGATCCCGGTCACCGGCGGAGACGGCTGGACGGTCGACAGCACCCGCGTCGACGGGCTCGTCGTCGTGGATCCCTCGCCGCTGGTGGCCCGTGTCGTCGACGAACGCTCCCGGGGGACACGGGTCGCCGAGATCTCCGCCGGCTTCCACGACGGCCTGGGCCGGGCGGTCGCCGACGTGGCCGTCGAGCTGGCGGGCGAGAGCGGCCTCCACACCGTGGCCCTCAGTGGGGGGGTTTTCCAGAACGCCCGCCTGACCGAGGTCGTGGCGGGCCGGGTGGCAGCAGCCGGCCTGTCGGTCCTCGTCCACCGCCATCTGCCGCCCAACGACGGCGGGATCAGTGTGGGACAGGCCGCCATCGCCGCCCGCCTCCCTGGGTGAATTAGAAGCCGTCAGGCCGGACCGCCTACTCTCGTCCGCGCCATCACGGCGCGCGCATTTCACCGACGGCGCGCCGGCCTGAGAGGAGCAACACATCAACATCAAGAGTGGTTCACACGCGATCGGTCCGAGCAACGGCAAGCTGCTCATTAAGACCTACAAAGACGGCATGGGCGCCAAGCTGGCCCATGACCTGGTCCTCACCGCCACGCAGTGGAACGGCACCCTCGACGTCGACGCCGACAACCCGACAGCCTCCCATGCGACGCTCACCATCGACGCCCGGTCCATCGAGATCGTGGAGGCCAGCGGCGGGGTCAAGGGCCTGAGCGACAAGGACCGCAAGGACATCGACAAGAACATCAACGACAAGGTGCTGCAGACCGCCAAGTTCCCGGAGATCACGTTCGAGTCCACCTCGGTCAGCGGCGGGGATCCGAACTTCACCGTCGCCGGCAACATGACGATCGTGGGCACCACCCGTCCGGTCAACATCGGCCTGGCCGTCAACGGCTCCGACGTGTCAGCCGCGGCGAAGATCTCCCAGAAGGACTTCGGCATCAAGCCGTTCTCGGCCATGCTCGGCGCCATCAAGCTGCGCGACGACGTCGAGCTCGAGTTTTACGCCTCGCTGCCCTCGGCTTGAGCGCGCTCCCGGGGTCGGGGTCTCCCCCGGCCCCGGGAACCGTATCCGGGTTACCGGGAGGAACGCCGGCCGGACGGCATATCGCGCTGGAGCGTGGCCAGGCCCGACGGTGGCCGCCAGCCGCCACCGATGCCGCGGCGCGGCGGCTTGTCGAAATGGGTTCGGATCCGGTAATAGACCGAGGTCTCGTTGCGGTAGATGTCGCGGCTCGCGAGGTTGGCGCCCTCCTCGTCGACCAGGGCCTCGCCTTGGCGCTCGGCCAGCACCTGCATGGCCTCCTCCGGCCCGGAGGCATCGGGCACGAGCTCACGCAGCGCCTCGAGCGACGGGGCGATGGCGGCCCTGAAGTCGGCCTCCGCCTGGCGCTCGAGCTCGTCGCGGGTCAGCACCCGCTCGGGCTTGACGACGCCCTCGAAGTAGAACTTTGCCGGTAGGCGCTCGACGAGCTCGCCGTCCGGCGGCGGCGGTGGAGGCGGCCCGAACCTCGACCCGACCGGCTCAGCCGTCGTCACCGGGTCGGGAGACGGTGGAGGAGGTGGAGCGGGCGGTTCGTCGACCATGGCGGGGGGCGGCTCGGCCATGGCGACGGCGGTGTCGCCGGGGCCTGATCCGTCGTGTTCCTGGGCAACCCCCTCGGGCCCCGGCGCGGTATCGGACACTGCCGCGCCCGCAACTGGGGCGGCCGCCGTGTCGACCCCAGCGTCGTCGGGCGGGACCTGCTCCTTCTTCTTCCGTCTCAGCACGCGCCTCGCTCCTTTCGCGTCTGACCGTCACGGCCTCATTGCCGGCATGCCGCTCACCCTCGCCGACGCCTCAGGGCCCTTGCCCCAGGCGAGGAGCTGATGAGCGGCCTGGTCGATGGCCATCACGTCGTTGACGATGATGCCGACGTACTTGGGGACTGGGTCGGTCTGGGAGACGATGGCCTTGACACCGATGAGGATCGTGCCCAACCGGAAGATGACCCGGTTCAGCACCCAGGCGATGAGGATCAGGTAGGCGGCGAGAGCGGCGACGATGATCACCACGCCCACCAGGGTCCCAATCGTCGCTGCACCCATGAGGACTCCTTTTTTCGTTCTTTGTCGTCTGGCGAGGGTTTGCGTGTGGGGGATGCAGGCCGGTCAGTCCGGCAGGAGCCGGGCCAGGGCCAAGCCGTAGCGGGTGACGTTGAGGCGGCAGGTTCCGGTGAGCTCGCACGTCCTGATCAGGTTCGGGACGGAGTCGAGGGTGCCGGTGAGCAGGACGCCGTGCTCGAGCACGTCTTCGACGTAGCGGTCGATCTCGAAGACCGGCCGGATCACCTTGTTGAGGAAGAGCAGCACCACGGGTGGGACGACCAAGATCAGAACGATGTTGCCGATCCACCACCAGACCATCTCCACGCTCCCACCTCGAAGGGACGGCAGCATTGTATGAGCGGCCCACCAAAGGTGAAAGAGTGTCGGAATCCTCTAGATGTCAGTTGCTTGGTGTCCGGCACCACTACCGGCGCAAATAGTCACCCCCTTGCGCCGTATGTAGATGTGCAATGCGTCGAGCCTCGAGCGACGGGCGTCGGGTCAGCTCAGCGGGAGAGGAGGAGGCGGCCGCAAATCGAGCAGTAATAACTCGTGTCGTAGAGGGTGGGCTCCCAGCCCGCCGGCAGCCACTGGATGCTCTTGCAGTCGCGGCAGGTGATCTTGTTGGTGTGGCGGGCCTCGCCGATGCCGGCGAGGATGCCCGCCTCGCTGCGGTTCTTGGGACGGGCGATGGCTTTGCCGTGGGTGGCCCCCCGCTCCCTCTGGAGGCGCTTCTCCTTGGCCTCGGCCTCGGCCTTGGCCCGGGCCCGCACCCCGTCCTGCCAGGGGACCCCGGCCGCGGCCCTCGCGACCCGCTCACGCGCCGCCGCCTCCCAGGCCGATTCGCCGGTGGACACGTCGAGCTTGGTGGTACCGATCCCCTTGCGGGCGAGGGCATAGGCTTGAGTCAGGTTCTTCATACGTCGCTCGGCCTCGCGCTTCACGTTCTCCGGGCTGTCAGTGAAGCGGTCGGGGTGGAAGATCTGGGCCAGGGTGCGGTAGGCCTCGGTGATCTCCTTGGGGGACGCCTTGGTGGACACCCCGAGGATCTCATAGGGCGTCAACGCTGGTCCCTCCTTCCGAGCCCGGGCGTTGCGTCGTCACTGGCGGTCTCAGGGCACCTCTCCGTTGGCCGCCGGCTGCCCAGAGGCGGCGCGAGCTTACCCGCCGGCCCGTCGATTCGAAGTCGCGAGGCGACGCCGTCGATCCCTCGCCGGCCCGCAGGCCGCCCGTCATCCGGTCCACTCCTCCATTTTCCCAAGCTTTCGCCCGAGTCTCACCTCCCACCCTTGGTCGCGCACCCCGGGTGACCCCGAGGATCGCCGCTCCGGCGTCGCCGAGGTTGTTCGGAGCCGCGACCCCCGAGGGACTTCCCGGCGGGCGTCGCCCGCGGTCGTTCCTGTGTGCTCAAGTGGCCGGGTGGGCATCACCACCTGGTTCACCGCCGACCTCCACCTCGGTCACCGCAACATCATCCGCTACAGCAAGCGGCCCTTCGCCAACGTCGAGGCCATGAACGACGACCTCGTGCGCCGCTGGAACGAGATCGTCGGTCCCGAAGACACGGTGTGGGTCCTGGGCGACGTGGCCCTCGGCCGGATCGCCGAGACCCTCCCGATGGTCGGTGGGCTCGCCGGGCGGAAGGTGCTGGTGGCCGGCAATCACGACCGCTGCTGGTCCGGCCATGGGCCGAGGGCCGAGGAATGGGCAGATCGCTACCGCGAGGCCGGGTTCGACGAGATCCACCAGGGTGCCGTGACCCTCGACCTCGGCGCCACCGAGGTCGTGGCCTGCCACTTCCCGTACCGGGGCGACAGCCAGGACACCGAGCGCTATCTCGACCACCGCCCGGCCGATCGTGGGCGGTGGCTCCTCCATGGCCACGTCCACGATCGGTGGCGCCAGAGAGACCGCATGATCAACGTCGGGGTCGACGCCTGGGGGCACCGCCCGGTCGGTGAAGACGAGCTGTCCGCCCTGATTGCCGAGGGCCCCGCCAACCGCCCGCCGTTGCCTACCTGAAGCGGCGATTGGCACTCCCATTCTTCGAGCAACAGTCGTATCGTCTGAGTCTCGGTAGAAAGAGGTGGGCTCATGCGCCATTACCTCGTCGTGGCCAACCAGACCCTGGTCGGCGAGCCACTCGTCGCCAAGGTCCAGGAGCTGATGGCTGCCGGCCCGTGCCGGTTCTCCCTCGTCGTTCCCGCCACCCATCCGCATCATCACGCCATGTGGACCGAGGGCGATGCGACGGCGATCGCGAGGCGCCGGCTGGACGAGGCCCTCGTGTGCCTACGCGCAATGGGGGCTGAGGTCGACGGCGACGTCGGCGACGAACGTCCGGTCGACGCCGTTGGCGACGCGATCCGCTCCGGCCCCCCCTTCGACGCCATCATCCTGTCCACTCTGCCGCCCGGCGCCTCGCGCTGGCTCCACCAGGACCTGCCCCACCGCCTGGCCCGCAACTTCGAGCTGCCAGTCGTCCACGTGGCCGCCAAGATGCCCATCGGCGCCTGACGGCGCCGAGCCTCGCCCGGTCCCCTCCCACCGGGGGCCTCCGAGGACGAGCGCCGGCCGAGCCCTTTCCAGGGCAACTGTCGCCCGCTACCTTGCGGCACCATGGGAGAGCACGACAAGGACGCCGCGGAGCCCCAGGACGCCGAAAAGGACAAGGTCGTCGTTGAAGGCGAGGCCGACGACGACGCTCCCTCCGACGGGGAGGCCAGCGAGGCGAGCCGGGCGCCCCGCATCGCCTTCACCGGCTGAACCGTCCTCTCACCACCGTCGCCGCCGGCTCGGCGCCACGGACGGACGTCCTCCGGGCCCTCGACGGCTCGACGGCCCGCGAGATCGGCGTCGTCGTCGCCGACCCCGCGGGCACGGTCGTCGACGTCAACGGTTCGAGGCCGTTCGAGACCAACTCCATCCGGAAGCTGTTCACCACCGCCGGCGCACTGCTCCGGCTCGGAGCGGGCTTCCGGTTCCGGACCGAAGTACGTGCCGTCGGCCGGCGTGACCCCGATGGCATGCTGGCCGGTGACCTCTTCGTGGTGGCGTCGGGCGACCCGACCTTCACCGCCGAGGACCTCGCCAGGATCTGCGAGGCGGTGGCGGCCACCGGCATCCGACGGGTAGGCGGCAACCTTGTCGTCGACGACACTCGCCACGACCGCCTCCGCTCAGTGCCCGGCTGGGCGCCGTACTACGTTCCCGACTTCACCGGCCCGCTCTCGGCGTTCGCCATCGACCGGAACCGCCCCCGCCGAGACGACTCCTTCCTCGCCGACCCGGCGACTGCCAACGCCGACCAGGTCCGGCTCGCCCTCCACGCCGCGGGCGTGATGATCGACGGCCCCACCCGCGTGGGGCCGGCGGCGGCGGGTGCCGGGTCTGTCGTGGCCGAGCATCTGTCGAATCCTCTCGCCGACATCGTGCGGTCGGTGCTCGTCCGGTCGGACACCTTCTCGGCCGAGATGCTGCTCAAGGAGCTCGGCGCACGCGACGGTGAAGGCACCACCGCCGGTGGTCTGGCGGTGCTGGAAGCCGTCGAAGACGCCCACGCCGTCGACCAGGCAGAAGCAACCGCGGTGGACGGCTCCGGGCTGTCCGTGGGCAACATCGACACTCCTCACCGCCACGTGGCCTGGTTGCGGGCCGTCGAGCTCACGACCGTGGGTGGGCTGTTCCGTCGCTCACTTCCTGTGGCCGGCGAGACAGGGACCCTGACCCGTCGGTTCGTGGGGACGCCGGCGGTCGGTCGGGTTCACGCCAAGAGCGGGACGAGACGGCGCAATGGCTCGCTCAACCTCGCCGGGTACGCCACCGCCCTGGACGGCCACCGCCTGTGGTTCTCATTCGTGCTCACGGGGGCCCGCTCCCACGCCGACGCCATGACTGCGGTGGACCGGGCGGTGGTATCCCTCGTGGTCGGGTCCGCGTGACGGCCTCCGGCGAGGTTGCCGTCGCCGCCGCCCTGTCGGTGCTCGGCCGTCCCTACGTGTACGGGGCGGCCGCCGGCGACACGTCCTGCTTCGACTGCTCCAGCCTGGTGCAGTGGGCGTGGAGGCATGCGGGAGCCGCTCTGCCCCGGGCGGCGATCGACCAGGTCCAGGCCGTGGCGCCCCTGGCCATGGACGACCTGCGGCCCGGTGACCTGGTCTTCTACGACTACCACCTGCCCCACGGCCCCCGGTACCGGGGTGTGAACCACGTGGTGATGTACGTCGGGGACGGGCGGGTCGTCGAGGCATCGTCGAAGACCTGGGCCGTGCGGGTGACCGCCCTCGTGGAGAAGGGGCGGCCGGCGGGAGCGGGTCGCCCGGGGGCCGAAGCCCGGACGGCCCCGAGGTGGCGGTACGAGATCCGGCGGGCGTACGGGTTGACTGTCCTGCCCGGAGGCCGTGGCGGCTGGGTGGTCGAGCGGGGTGGCCGGGTGATCCCCGTCGGCGACGCCCCCTTCCTGGGCCCTCCCCGCTCGCCGTCACGGGTGGCGGGCATCGCCGCCGTCCCGTCGGGGGGCGGTTACTGGCTCGCCGATCCCGCGAGTGGGGTCGTCGCCGTCGGGACGGCCGTCTTCCGGGGCGATCTCCGCGGCGTCGGGACGGCGAGAGAGCCGGTCGTGGCCATCGCCGCCGACCCGTCGGGAAGCGGTTACTGGCTGGCCGACGCTGGCGGCCGGGTCTTCGCCTTCGGCACCGCCCCGCATCGGGGCGACTTGCGGACCGCGCCGCTGTCGGTCGGCGCGCCGGTGGTGGGGATGGCTGCCGACCCGTCGGGCGGCGGGTACTGGCTGGTCGACGCCGCCGGCCGGGTGTCCGCCTTCGGATGTGCCGCTCATCGGGGTGACCTGCGCCAGAGGTCGGTTCCGGCACCGATCGTCGCCATCGCCGCCGCGCCGACGGCCACCGGGTACTGGCTGGCGGACGCCGCCGGCCGGGTGTCCGCCTTCGGATGTGCCGCTCATCGAGGCCAACGCCGGCGAGGGGCGGCATCCGAGCCGGTGGTGGCCATGGCCGCAGCCGGCGATGGCTACTGGCTCGCCGACGCCGGCGGCAGCGTCTCCCGGGTCGGAGGCGGAACCCGGTGATGGCCACCGTCGTCGCCCCTGCGACGATCGCCTGGCCCTTCGGCGCCCCGTTCGGTGACGGGCAGCTGGCCGTGGTGGCCCGCTCGGTGGTCGACCGGATCGGGCTCTACGGCCACCCCGGTGCGCCCCTCCCCTGGCGCCACCTCGAGCAACCGAACCGGGCGGGGCTGCCGCTGGTGTTCCTCGCCGTGGGGCGGGCGGACGACGGGTGGCTGAGGGTGAAAGTACCTTTGCGGCCGAACGGCACCACGGCATGGATCCGCCTGGCGGATGTCCGCCTCACCCGGACCCGCTACCACGTGGAAGTAGCGGTCGCCGCCCGGCGGCTCACCCTGCGATGGGGCCCCAAGCCGTTGCTGGAGGCGCCGGTGGCGGTGGGAAGGCCGTGGACGCCCACGCCGGCCGGAAGCTTCTACGTGGAGAGCTCGATCAGGCGCACTGCGCCCGACCCCCTCTACGGTCGGTACGAAATGGGCCTGTCGGGCTTCTCCGAGGTGCTGACCGCGTTCAACGGCGGCGACGGCCAGCTCGCCATCCACGGCACCGGGAGGCCGGACCTCATCGGCAGGGCCGTCACGGCAGGCTGCGTCCGGCTCCACCACGAGGACGTCAGCGAGCTGTCCCGGCGGGTTCCCCTGGGTACCCCGGTACGCATCCGGCCGTGAAGCCTCGGACCGCCTCTGTCGTGTCGGAGAGGGGACTTGAACTCCCGCAGCGACCGTACGAATTGGTCCGGCTCCGTCCGGCGGGTGGGCTCTGACCAGCGGTTTCCCTAACCGGCTCGCTCCTGGCGTCCGGGCTAGTCCGGCCCCGTTATGGGGATTCCGTGACCACGACGTGACCAGCGGCGAGGCTTCAGCGAGGCCCGATGCGCTTGATAGCGATGATGCCGAAGGGGGGCGTTGGAAGGTTCAGGGATGTGGCGATCACGTCGTGCTCGATCCTCTCCCCGTTCGGGCCTTCAGCCTCTCGTAAACCGTTGGCGGCGACCCCCACCATCGACGGCGGCCCCTTGCGCTCCAAGTCAACGAGCCACCGATCATCGCCCGTTCATCAGCCGGGGATGGCTCAGAGACTTCGAGCCAGGCGGCGTAGGCGTCGGTGACCACGACCAGCCAGTTGGATGCCGCCACCCCGTTAGGGCTTCAGCCCAAGCCGCTCACATTGCTCGCGCAGTTGCTCACTGACAGAAGGCACGGCCGAGAGGTCGCCATTGGCGACGTCCCGCTCTATTCCGTCCCGCCACTTCTTCGCTTCGGCTGATAGCGGCGGATGGGGTTGATCCGTTGGCCACCGCAGAGCTTCGCTCACCTGTGCGCCTCCCGATCAGCCGCCCTCAGACGGTGCTGCATACCCGCCACTGTAGCACCGCCGCCGAATGACGATCATGACCCCCTGTACGCTCTCTCACCTGCGGTTTCGCAGTCGAGAACGGCCGGTATCCGGTCTCGTCGACCCCCAGCGGTCGGCGCCTTCACGACCCCACGACACACCGGCAGTTCGGGTGCACCGGCGGTAGCTCGGAGCCGACCACCTCACCGGCGTAGGGCTCGCACTCGCCGCACACGTCCGGCTCGACGTGCCACACGAGCGACTGCCCGGCCGCCCGGGGCGCGCTCGGCCTCCGCCCGGTTCTCGGCGGCGAAGGTCTCGGTGACGATGCGCCGGCCGACCTCGGCCTCGAGCGACCGGCGTAGCTCCCGCAGCCGGTCGGCCACCCGCACCGGCTGGGGCCACAGCACGTCCACGAAGCGCCGCCACAGCCGCCACAGGGCGCCCACGGGCTCAGGCCCCGCCTACTCCGCCGGGCAGCGGCCAGCAGGCGCTCCACGGTCGGCCTCACGGCCTCCCAAGCGGCGTCGGGAGCCGTGCCGGTCGGCAGGTTCGCAGCAGCGGCCTCGGCACGGCGCCAGTCCTCGGCCGTCGCATCCCGCCACGACGCCAACCGCCGCTCGGCCACCGTGCCGACCTGCCGGCGACGGTCGTCGGGCGTCACACCCGGCCGGTGAACAGCTCGGCGATGGTCCCGCCGAGGCCCCCGCCGTCGTCGAGCTGGGCGGCGTTGATCAGGCGGGCCTCCACGCCGGGCCACAGGCGGCGCAGGAGGTCGGCGGCGTCGGCCGCCACTCGCTCGTCGCCGGTGAGCAACTGTCGCTCGGCCTCGTCGATCACCCGCCGCAGCCCGGCCAGTGCGTCCTGGCCGGCGTCGGCGGCCACGCCGTCGGCGAGGCTCGGGTCGATGTCCAGGTACGGCAGTTCGTGCCGGAGAGCGGCCAGGGTGAGGCGGTCGCCGGCCGCAGCCAGGCCACCTCGGCGCCGGCCTCCGTCCGTGCCCGGGCGATCGTCTCCCGCCGGCCCTCGTCGGTCAGCCAGTCGTCGCCGGCCACCGCGTCACGGCGGCATCGGAAGTCGGCGCTGATACGGGTCGCCTCGGTCTCGGCCTGCTCGATCGTGGCGAGGGCGGTCGAGCCGGCGTCGGTCGATAGTTTCCATGGTGGTGCTCCCTTCGTTCAGACGGCGGGCGCCGTCAGGTTGGCGGGCGAGATGCGCCCGGTGGTGTGGCGTAGGCGGGAGGGTGAGACGGGCGGGCGTGAACGGCCAGGGCGAGGGCGACGACGAGGTCATCGTGGGTGGCCTCGCCCCGGGAACCGAGCGTCCACCGGCCGCTTGGCGTGGTGACGACCGAGAAGCCGGACAGCTCCGCTCGAAGCTGGCCGCCCAGCGGGAGGTCGGCAGGTACGTGCAGCCGGCCCTCGGCCAGCAGGCGGCGAAGGGTGGAGACGAGATCGACCTTCGCCGTACCCCCGGGCGTACGTGCATCACTGTTTTGGGTACTCAGTGTCGGCGCGAAGGTGACCAGGGCCTCGTCGCCGCCGGTGCTCGTTCCCCTGGTTCTTGCCGCTACGCCGCTACACCGCAGGTCACCGGGGGTTTCTGAGTCGCCCACCCCACCCCGTGTAGTGGGTCGGAAAGGGGGACCAAAAAAGCGCTCCTGACCTGGGAGAATGTGTGTTCTCAAGGCACACAAACAGCCCAAGAGGAGCGCTCCTTGAAGGTACATCGTAGTCAGTCCGTCCGCCGTGCGAGGGTGACCACCGACGGTGAGGGTCTGGTGTCCCACGCCGGCACCGGATTGCTGGCCGAGCTGGCCGACCGCTCGGGGCTGACCGAGGCGCTATCGGTGGCCATGGGTGACTGCGGGATCTCCTGGCACACCCACGATCCCGGTGTCGTGCTCACCCACATGGCCGTGGCCATCGCCGATGGCGCCGACTGCCTGTCCAAGCTGGCCGTGCTGCGAAACGAGGAGGCGCTGTTCGGCCCGGTCGCCTCCCACGCCACGGCGTGGCGGGCCATCGAGGCGGTCGACGCCACCGAGCTGCGACGCATCGACATGGCCCGTGCGGCGGCCCGGGACACGGTGTGGGCTGCCGGTGGAGCGCCGGCCACGGTGACCCTGGACTTCGACGCCACCCTGGTCGATGCCCACTCCGACAAACAGGACGCGGCGCCGACCTACTGCGCGGGTTCGGCTTTCATCCCCTCGGCGTCTGGTGCGACGAAACCGGCGAGGCACTGGCCGCCATGCTGCGGCCGGGCAACGAACACCGCGGCAGATCACGTGAAGATGCTCGACGCCGCGCTGGCCCAGCTCCCACCGGCGTGGCAGGCCGGCCACCGAGCGGGCGACGACGCCGCCGCCGCCGTGCACCCCATCGTGGCCCGGGCCGATTCTGCCGGTGCCACCCACGGGTTCGTGGATGCCCTGGTAGAGCGCAACATCGGCTATTCCATCGGCTTCGACGTCGACGGCCGGGTACGTGACGCCCTGCTCCTCGCCCAGGAGGAAGACTGGGTGCCCGCCGTGGAGGGCGACGGCAGCCGTCGCCCGGGAGCGTGGGTGATCGAGCTCACCGACCTCGTCGAGCTGGGGACCTGGCCGCCGGGGACCCGGCTCATCTGTCGGCGCGAACGCCCCCACCCCGGTGCCCAGCTGTCGCTGTTCGACATCGGCACGGGCTTTCGACACACGTGCTTCATCACCGACTCGCCCGGCGCACCGCCTCCCCTCGAGCTGCGCCAGCGCCGTCACGCCCGCGTGGAGGACCGAATCCGGGGGGCGAAGGCGTGTGGGCTTCGCAACCTCCCGTTCGAGGACTTCGTGCGCAACGAGGCGTGGGTGGCTCTCGTCCTGATCGCCCAGGATCTGCTGGCCTGGACCGCCGGCGTGTGCCTCGACGGCGCCGCCGCCAAAGCCGAGCCGGCCACGCTGCGCTACCAGCTCCTGCACGTCGCCGCCCGCCTGGCCCGGCGGGGCCGGGACCTGCATCTGCGCATCGACGCCACCTGGCCGTGGGCCGGCCAGCTCGACGCCGCGTTCTGCCGGCTGCGCACTGCCCTCTGCTGAGCGACGACTCGGGCTTGGCGCCGGCCCAGAGGGCTTCATCAAGGCGCGCCAACCTGACCGACACCGAACTCTTGGTCAGTCACGCCCCGCCTGGGATCGCCACCCATCGTGACCGCCATCAGGCTCAAAATGCCGCTCGACTCAGTCCGTCCCTGAGGTCGGACGAACAATCGAGGCTAATGCAGGCCAAAGTAGGTTGCCGCTCTATGTCACTGCCCACTCAGGCTTCTCGCCGAGGAATTTTGGGTCACCCCTGATGCGGCTCGCCTCAAGTCCAAACAAGTCGCGAGGATCCATCAGCCAGCGCTGCTCCCAATAGAGCTTGCGGCGAATGAAATACACCCTCGTGTCATGCGTCAGCGCCGCGACTCTTCGGCTTACGTCGAGTTGGGCTCGAGGCACGCGTCGGGGTTGGCGAAAATCGGCGAACATGGGTTCCTGGGCGCCTGCCGCTGGCGGCAGGAAAAAAGTATTCGCCCAAGCGACTCGCGGCGACCCGTCGACGAAATTCAGACCCCTCAGGATCGCCTCGTGGAACTTTCCCTTCACCGAGGAGAGTAGAAGAACCCGAATCACTTGGAGGTCGGGAGGCTCTGCCTTAGCGACGATCTCGCAGGAGGGGTGGATTACTTGACAGGCGACCCAAGGTCGCCCCTTTGAATCCACCGCGTCATCCGGTGGTTGCATGAGATCGCCCTGCCGAACCGGGAACAGTGCGGGATCAGGGTCGGAGACGTAGTAGTCATCCGCGTCCGGATACCACCCGTCACTCAACTAGCGATTCCTCATCCTCGTCTTCAAGCGCCGACACGTCCAAGACGTGGATACGCGGGCCGCCGTCCAAGCGGGCTCCTTCCTCCGAGAGGATCCCTGTGGGCAGTCCCTTGGCCTGCTCTCGGTTGATCGCCCTCCAGTCGACGACAACCTCCTGCTTGGACTCCTGAGGCTCGTAAAGAGCCTCTCCAGGGAGCGCCTGCTCCAGTCGGGTCAAACGGGCGACCAAGTCCTGAAGTTGGTGAGCGACGATCTCCGCCGCCTGCCCTGTCGGCGCGGTCTCGCTGTCGAGTTCGCCGACAGCGCTCTGGAGCGTGGCCAGAACGCTCCAAAGTCTGCTCACCGACGATTCAGCGGGCGCATCCCATGACGCTTCCAATCGCTCGAGGTCTTGGTCGGCTGGCCAGACGACTCGCTCCGCCACGGGGGCATCCTTACTGAGAACATGGCGGCGACTCTCGTAGGCGTGCAACCAGGCCGAAATGGCTCCGCACCGTAATCCACCTCGCCCAGAGAACTCGTCGTCAAAGGCGGACTCTTCGAACCACGGTGTGTCATCGACGTAGTCCGGCCAAACGATAGACATCAGTGACTCTCCTCGACGTCAATGATACGCAAACCGGAAGACTCAGCCATCTGACGCAACGCTTGATCCTTTGCCAATGCCCGGTCGACGGTGGCGCGAAGACGCAGAAGGCTGGACTTGTCAACTGTAAGGAAGTAAGCATCCGTCTTCGGACCGTCTGTGTGATACCGAAGCTGGAGAGTGTGTCGAATCACGACGCCGATTGCTTCTGGTGGAGTTGACCCGGGCCGAAACACCGGCCGAAGGTCCGAAAGCGTACGCGCAACGCAGAACGCCTGCTCGTCCTCACGGAGCAGTTGCACGGCCCGCGACAGAGCTACAAGCTGCTCCTGGTCGAGGAGGCGAGTGAGTCGAGCGACGACGATCGACTTTTCGGGCTCTGCCAGCTCCAGAGCTGGGTCCTTCGCAATGGCAGCCGCGACAGCCTCGGCACTGTCCTCTCCACGTTGATGAACGGAGTGGGCACCCAACAGAGCATCGATGAGGACGCTTGCATCGTCACGGTCGCAACTCAAGGCTTCAGCAACCGTCGTATTCAAGCGCTCACGCGCGATGCTCTGGCCCTCTCCAGACACTGCCTCCTCAAGCGCCTTGAATTCCGCGTCATTAAAGAGGGCGATCCGACGGATCGACTTGCGGTGCGGTGCGGGAACCCGGACTGGTCGCATCTTGTACTAGTGAACTCGATACGGGAACTTTGGAGTGGTCGCGTCCGCGCTACCCGACACGAGGGGCAGCGTAGCGGAGTGGTCACTCGCCGCGACAGTTCGATTGCAAGTCAGTCAGTGACCGCTGTACCCGACGCGGATGACGCTGAGTGCATCAGGGCTAGTCCGGAGTCGGCTCCAGGTGACGACCGCAGCACCCCTCCGGACAGCACACGCCCGACACAGCCTCATACGAGATGCGGTGGACAATGATGACAAATCGCGGACAAATGCGCCCGGGAGGGGCCGTCGCACCCCCTCCCATCTGCGGTTTCCTTGTGTCGGAGAGGGGACTTGAACCCCTACGCCCTATGCGGGCACCAGGCCCTCAACCTGGCGCGTCTGCCAATTCCGCCACTCCGACGTGGCTTTGGGAGTCTACAGGCCTAGTCGTCGAGGCGGACCTGGGTGGCGTCGAAGGTGCCGAAGACGCTGACGGCGAGGTCGCGGACCCGCGGCCCGGTGACGGCGTGAGTCTGGAACTGAGCCAGGGGCACGACGGGCACCTGGCTCATCACGATCTTCTCGGCCTGCTGGAACGCAGCCGTCCGCTTCGCCCCGTCGGGGTCGGAGCGGCCCTGGCGGAGCAATCCGTCGACCTCGGGCGAGGCGAACCCGGTGACGTTGTCGGTGACGCCTGCCAGGTACAGGGGCGTCAGGAAGGCGTCGGGATCAGGGTAGGTCCCGATCCATCCCAGCCGGAACAGCTCTTGGGCGCCACTGAGGGCGAACGTGAGGTAGTCACCGAAGGCGTGGGGCCGCAGGTTGGCGTTGATGCCCACCGACCGCAGGTTGGCCTGAACCGCCTCGGCCACCGCCCGCTGGGTCGGGTCGTCGTCGAAGTCGATGTTGATCTCCGGCGGCGGCCGGTCGGGGAACACCTCCTTGACGAGCGCCTTCGCCCTCGGCGGGTCGTAACGGCAGATGTCGCCGCACGGATCGGGCTGCGCCCCCGGGATGCCCTGGAGCACGAGCCCAACGGCGGGCAGGGCCGAGGCGCCGTAGACCACCCGGATGATGGCGTCGCGGTCGACGGCCCGCACGATCGCCTCCCGGAACCGCCGGTCGGCGAACTTGGGGTTCTTGAGGTTGAACCCGTAGAAGAGCTCGCCGGCGTAGGGGTGGTAGTCGTCGCGGCCCCTGGCCGCCGGTACAAGCTCGATCTGGTCGTTGGGCGCCTCCGCCCAGTCGACCCCGCCTCTCAGGAAGTCGGAGTAGGCATTGGTCGAGTCCTTGGCCAGGAACACGTCGATCCCCTTGAGCTCGGTCTTGACGCCGGCTGCGGGGACCAGGTTCATCTCCGCGTCGGTGCGCGTCTTGAGTACGAACGGCCCGCTCCCGACCGGCTGCTTGGCGAAGATCGGTGCCGGAGGGATGGCCTCGACCGCCTCTCGGGGGACGACGCCGTAGATGGGGTTGCCGAGCAGGGCCGGCAGCGCGGCGAGCGGCTCGTCGAGGTCGAAGCGCACCACGTTCGGTGCGGGTGAGGAGATCCCGGCCAGGTCGGTGGCCTTGCCGGTGACGTTGAACGCCTGGAACCCACCGATGAGTGCGATCTGGGACACGGCCTGTGAGGTCGAGCCGCGCCGGGCGTGTCGCTCGATGGTGTACTTCACGTCGGCCGCAGTGACCTGCCGCCCGTTGCCGAAAACGGCATCGGCGCGCAGGGTGAACTCCCACCGCTTGAAGTCGGGGCTCGGCTGCCAGCTGGCGGCGAGGGCGGGCTTCACCGCGAGTGTCCCCGCCTCGTAGGCCGTCAGGCCGTCGAACAGCTGGTCGACGAGCAGGACCTCCGACTGGGATCGGGCCTGGGCCGGGTCGAGGGAGCCGGGCGTCACCAGGCCCAGGCGGAGGATCCCTTCCGGCGGCTTGGTTGCGGCCGAGGATCGCGAGCTGTCCGGCGACGAGCAGGCGACGGCCACGAGCCCGAGAAGGGCGAGCATGGCGACGGCAAACGTGGTCGGCCGGTGCCCGGAGGTCCGGGACGGGTCGCGGGCCGGGGCGGTGGGGACGGGGGGTCCGGTCATCATGGGTACGACCGATTGTAGAGACGGCAGCGGCATGGCTCGGTTCGGGCCCGATGTGTCCCCCACACAGGCCGGCCGCGCGGCCCGCCGGACCGCCGAAGGCAGGCGCTACTGCAGCCGGATCTCCAACATGACGGTCGTGAAGGCGAAGACCACGCAGGTGGCGACGGTGATGCGGTCGAGGTTCTTCTCGACGACCGTGGAACCGGCCGCGGCGCTGCCCATGCCGCCGCCGAACATGTCGGACAGGCCGCCGCCCCGCCCGCTGTGCAGGAGGACCAGCAGGATGAGGGCCAGCGAGACGCCGACGTGGATGACGAGGACCAGCGCCGTCAGCACGGGCGCCCGGTCTTGGCTGCGGTGTTCATGCGCTGCGGTCCTCCGCTTCGCTTCGGTCCTCGCTGGTGCTCACCCGGAGCGAGGCTACCAGCCGGGGATCAGGAACCTTTCCCGAACTGGACGATCCGAGCGAACTCGTCGGGGTCGAGGCTGGCCCCGCCCACGAGCGCCCCGTCGATGTCGGGCTGGGCCATGATGTCGGCCACGTTCGACGACTTCACCGAGCCGCCGTATTGGATGCGTACGGCGCCGGCCACGTGGTCGCCGTGCAGGTCGGCGACCACCTTGCGGATGAGACCGATGGTGGCCTGGGCGTCGTCCGGTGTCGCCGTCTTGCCCGTGCCGATGGCCCAGATGGGCTCGTAGGCGATCACCATGGTCGACACCCGGCCGGCATCGTTCCCGCCGATGGCGGCCTTGACCTGCCCGCCCACCTTGTCGTCGGTGGAGCCGGCCTCCCGCTCTTCGTCGGTCTCGCCCACGCAGAGGATGGGCGTCATCCCCTCGCTCCACACCGCCTCCAGCTTGCGGCGCACGGCGTCATCGGACTCGCCGAACAGCTCGCGACGCTCCGAGTGCCCCACGACGCAGTAGGCCACCTTCAGCTTGGCCAGCATCAGCGCGCTGATCTCACCGGTGTATGCGCCCGAGGTCTCCCAGTGGCAGTTCTGGGCGCCGAGGGCGATGGGGATGTTGTCGGCGTCGAGAAGCGTCTGGATCGACCTCAGGCTGGTGAACGTGGGATGGACGGACACGTCGACGGCGTCATAGTCGGCGGCGTCGAGCCGGTAGGCCAGCTTCTGCACCACCTGGATGGCCTCGAGGTGGCTGTGGTTCATCTTCCAGTTGCCGCTCATGAGCGGCCTTCGGTCAGCCATCGTCGCCTTTCGCGTTCGACGCCTCGCCCTGGCCCGGCGGCCGAGAGCCACGGCGCAGGGCGGCGAGACCGGGCAGGTCGCCCTTCTCGATCAACTCGAGCGACGCCCCGCCGCCCGTGGACACGTGGTCGATGCCCTCCTCGAGGTCGAACTTGGCGACCGCGGCGGCGCTGTCGCCGCCGCCGACCACGGTGAAGCCCGACGCCTCTGCCACCGCCTTGGCCACGGCCTTGGTGCCGTCCTGGAAACGCTCGTCCTCGAACATGCCCATGGGGCCGTTCCAGAGCTCGGTGCCGGCGTCGGCGATGGCGGCGGCGAAGGCGGCGGCGCTCTCGGGGCCGATGTCGAGGCCCTTCCACTCGTCGGGCACGTCGGCGCCGACGGTGTCGATGTCGTCGTCGGGCCCTAGAGCCACCATGTCGGTCGGCAGGAGGATCTCCTTGCCCGATTCGAGCAGCTCCCGGCAGGCGTCGATCTGGTCCTCCTGGAGCAGCGAGTCGCCCACGTCGTGGCCCTGGGCAGCGAGGAACGTGAAGCACATCCCTCCGCCGATGACCAGGACGTCGACCTGGTCGAGAAGGGCCTTGATGACCGCCAGCTTGTCGCTCACCTTGGCCCCGCCCAGGACGGCCACGAAGGGCCGGCCGGGGTCGTCGAGCAGCGCTCCGAGCACCTCGACCTCGCGAGCCAGCAGCCGCCCGGCAGCACTGGGAAGGTGCTTGGGCGGGCCCACCACCGAAGCGTGGGCGCGGTGGCTGGCCCCGAAGGCGTCGTTCACGTAGAGGTCGTGCCCTTCTACGAGGCGGGCGACGAAGTCGTCGTCGTTGGACTCCTCGCCGGCGTCGAAGCGCAGGTTCTCGAGGAGCTCGACATCGGGAGCCAGGTCGGCGAGCCGTTCGCGCACGGGGTCAAGCGAGAACTCGGGGTCGGGCTTGCCCTTGGGCCGCCCGAGGTGCGTGCAGGCGTCGATCCTGGCCCCCCGCTCCTGGAGCCATTCGATCGTCGGCATCGCCGCGGTGATGCGGCGGTCGTCGTCGATGCTCCCCTCGGTGAGGGGGACGTTGAAGTCGACCCTGAGCAGAACCCGCTTGCCCTTGGGGTCGGGCAGGTCCTCCAGCGTCGGGACCTTCATGCCAACCGACGCTCTCGGCGGTCGCCCGGACGGCTCACTTGTTGGCGGAGCCGACGAGCTTGACCAGGTCGACGAGGCGGTTCGAGTAGCCCCACTCGTTGTCGTACCAGCCGCACACCTTGACCAGGTTGCCCATGGCCATTGTGAGGTCGGAGTCGAAGGTGACCGAGGCTGGAGAACCGACGATGTCGGTCGAGACGAGGGGGTCCTCGGAGTACTCGATGACCTTGGACATGGGCCCTTCGGTAGCCGCCTTCTTGAACGCCTCGTTCACCTCCTCGACGGTGACCTCGCGCTCGAGGACGGCGGTGAAGTCGGTGATCGATCCGACGGGGATGGGGATCCGCAGGGCCGTTCCGTCGAGCTTGCCCTGCATGGCTTCGAGAACGAGTCCGGTGGCGCGGGCGGCCCCGGTGGAGGAGGGGACGATGTTGATCGCGGCCGACCGGCCGCGGCGGAGGTCTTTGTGCGGGAGGTCGAGCAGGTTCTGGTCGTTGGTCATGGCGTGGACCGTGGTCATCAGGCCCTGCTTCACGCCGAAGGCGTCGTCGAGGACCTTCACCATGGGGACGAAGCAGTTGGTCGTGCACGAGGCGTTGGACACGACCTTGTGCTTCTCGGGGTCGAACGTGTCGTCGTTGACGCCCACGACGAAGGTGGCGTCGGCGTCCTTGCCCGGGGCGGAGATGATCACCCGGGGAGCGCCGGCGTCGAGGTGCTGGGCCGCCTTGTCGCGGTCGGTGAAGAGCCCGGTGGACTCGATGACCAGGTCGAGGTCGAGGTCGCCCCACGGAAGAGCCTTGGGGTCGCGCTCGGCCAGCACCTGGATCTCGTACCCGTCGACGGTGATCCCGTTCTCGGTGGCGGCGACGTCCTCAGCGAGGCGACCCAGGACCGAGTCGAACTTGAGTAGGTGGGCCAACGTGGGCGGATCGGTGAGGTCGTTCACGGCCACGATCTCGATGTCATCACCACGCTGCTTGACCGCCCGCAAGAAGTTGCGGCCGATCCGGCCAAATCCATTGATTCCCACCCGGACTGCCATATGTCCTCCCGTGGTCGCGGTTCGTCGGTGTGTCCTATCCGACCAGACCGTGCAGCGCTGCCGCCAGTCGGGCCGGATCGTGGCCCAGGCCATCAGAACGGGCCAACGGGACCTCGACGCCGGGGACCGTCAGCTTGCCGACAGGAAGGGCTTCCGGATGGTACAGGACGACGTCAACGTCGAGCCCGTGCGCCGCAAGGGCGTCGACGTGGGCGGCCACGTCGTAACCCGTCGTCTCCGGATGCTGCTCCCGCAGATTGCAGACGTACACCTTCCGGGCGGCCGTGACGGCCAGGGCGTCGCGGAGCGCGGGGACGGCCACCGCGGCCAGGATGCTCGTGAAGAGCGACCCGGGGCCGATGACCACCTGATCGGCGCCCGCCAGGGCCTCCAGTGCCGCCGGCGGCGGCCGGGGATCGGCGGGCACCAACGAGACACCGACGATCCGGCTGGCGTTGCCCACCGCGACCTGCCCCTCGATGGTGCCTTCTGTCCCGCGCACGACTGCCTTGAGCACGACCGGCTCCACCGTGGCGGGAACGACCCTGCCGACCGCTCCGAGGAGGCGCCCGGCCTCCTCCAGGGCCGCCGAGAAGTCGCCGGTGGCGTCCGCCAGCCCGGCGATGACAAGGTTGCCGAACGCGTGCCCCTCGAGCTCGCCGGCATCGAAGCGGTGCTCGAACGCCTCGGTCCAGAGGGATTCGGAGCCGGCCAGGGCGACGAGGCACCGGCGGATGTCGCCCGGAGGCGGGATGCCGAAGTCGGCGCGGAGTCGTCCGCTCGACCCGCCGTCGTCGGCGACGGAGACGATGGCGCAGATGTCGTCGGCGTAACGCCGGACCGCCTCGAGGGTGGCCGCCAGCCCGTGACCGCCACCGATGGCGACGACGCGCGTCATGTCCCCGACCGGCGGGGTTGCGGCTCGCTGCGGTGCTTCTCCACGTCGCGGTGGGAGACGGTCGGCGAAAAGCCCCTCACCTCGAGCAGCCGCCGCAGCTCCTCGGCGATGACCACCGACCGATGGGTGCCTCCCGTGCACCCCACGCCGATCGAGAGGTACGACTTGCCTTCCTTCACGTACGCCGGGAGCAGGAGGGCCAGGAGCCCGTCCAGGCGCTCGAGGAAGTCGCCGGTCTCCGGCTGGGAGCACACGTACTCGCGCACCGGCGCATCGAGCCCGGTGAGCTGACGGAGCGCGTCGACCCAGTGGGGGTTCGGGAGGAAGCGGCAGTCGAACACGAGGTCGACGTCGAGCGGGAGACCGTGCTTGTACCCGAACGACACGAGACTCGTCTGCAGCCCCGCCTCCGCGTCGCGGGCGAACAGGTCCAGGAGACGGTCGCGGAGTTGGTGGACGTTGAGGTCGCTCGTGTCGACGACGACGTCGGCCTGCGTCTTCACCTGGTCGAGCAGCTCCCGCTCGCGCTCGATGCCCTCCGACACCCTCTCGCCGTCGGCCAACGGGTGACGCCGGCGCGTGTTCTCGTAGCGCCGGACGATCACCTCGGTGGTGGCCTCGAGGAACAGGACCTGGACCCGGGTCGCGCTCTTGCGCAGCTGGTCGAGGGCCGGCGTGAGCTCGTCGAGGTAGGCGCCGGTACCGGCCACCAGGGCCACCCGTTCGGTGGTGGAGCCCGGGGCCTGGATGAGCTCGGTCACCTTTGGGATGAGCGTGGGGGGCAGGTTGTCGATGACGAACCAGCCCAGGTCCTCGAAGGTGTCGGCCGCCTGCGAACGGCCGGCTCCCGACAGTCCGGTGATGATGATGAACTCGCTCACGTCTCTCCGACGTTATCGCCGCGACGAGGCACGAGACCCCGGGTCGGAGCCGGTGGCGGCCTTGGCGGCACGGAGGAAGAGCAGGCGGGGGATGCTGACGGCCTCCTCGTACTCGGGGGCGCGGGCGAGGAAACCGGGTGGGGGTGGCGGCTCCTCCATCCGCTGCACGAACAGCCCGGCGCCGGCCATGGCGTTGACGTAGCGGGACAGGGGCCGGTGCACGAAGGGCACGAAGACGTCCTTGTCGACCTCTTCGAGTGAGGAGTCCTCGACGAGGTACGGCCCGACCCGCCAGTACTGCTCGTCGAGGATGTGGTCGTCGATCCACCCCGAGCCGGGCACCTGGAGGAGCGGGTGGTTGAGGAAGAACAGGAATCGGCCGCCGGGTCGCAGGACCCGTCCCACCTCGGCCAGAGCCCGGTCGACCTGGCCGATGTGCTCGAACACGAGGCAGGCGACGACGGCGTCGAACGACCCGGCGATGAAGGGGAGGTCGGCCGCCGCGCCCCGGACGTAGAGCGGCCCGCCGGCGCGACGACCAGCCGCCTCGAGCTGGGCCTCGATGGGATCGACGCCGATCACTCGGCGCTCGCCGAGATCGGCGGCCGCCGCCACCCGGGCCAGCTGGCCCTCGCCCGTCCCTACGTCGAGAACGTCGACCGCGCCCGCCAGGTGCTCGGCCGCCATGGGCAGGATCTGCTCGGTGTACTCGGCGTCGGCACCGTCGGTGAAGTTGTCCTGCCACCACTGGGCATGGGTCTCCCACAGTGGCGTCGGCGAGTCCTCCCGATCGGCGGTCAACGCGCCGGCCCAGACGGGGTCGATCGACCGGAGGTCGCGGGCCGGTGGACGGCGTCGAAGATGCTGCGACCGACGGCGTCGGGGAGCCAGGGAAGGGCCAGGAAGTCGTCGAGCGACGCCGCCCGCACGGCGCGGATGCCGCCCAACTCGGTGAGCAACCGGCGCTTTCGGGTCGGGCCGAGGCCTGGGACGTCATCGAGGACGCTTCGCGTCATCCGCTTCGCTCGGAGTTGGCGGTGGTACGCAACGGCGAAACGGTGGGCCTCGTCGCGGACCCGCTGGAGCAGGTAGAGGGCCTCGGACTGGCGGGGGATGCGTACGGGGTCGGCCTGGTTCGGCACGAACACCTCCTCGAAGCGCTTGGCCAGTGCGGCGACGGAGATCTCGTCCTCCAGGCCCAGGTCCTCGAGTACCTCGATGGCAACCGTCAGCTGGCCCTTGCCTCCGTCGACGAGCAGCAGGTTGGGCTGGTAGGCGAACCGCCGGTGGCGGCGGTCGTCGACCGCCTGGTTCCGCGACGCCACGAGGGCGGTGAGGCGGCGGGTGAGCACCTCCCGCATCGCCGAGAAGTCGTCGTTGCCCGGTACGTCGCGGATGCGGAAGCGGCGGTACTCGCTCTTCTTGGCCAGCCCGTCCTCCATCACGACCATCGACCCGACGTAGTCGCTTCCCTGGATGTGGCTCATGTCGTAGCACTCGATGCGCAATGGCGCATCGGGCAGGCCAAGGGCCTCCTGGAGGGCGTTCAGCGCGCGGGCCCGGGCGTTGTGGTCGGAGGCCCGCTTGAGGCGGTGTCGGACGAACTCCTCCTTGGCGTTCTGGGTGACCGTCGCCTGGAGCGACCGCTTGTCACCGCGCTGGGGGACCCGCACCGTGACCTTCGACCCACGATGCTCCGACAGCCAGGACGTGTAGAGGTCGGGATCGTCGGGCTCAACGGGAACGAGGATCTCGCGGGGCACGGCGTCGGGCGGGGCCTCGGCGTAGACGCCCTCCAGCACGTTGCCGATCAGCTCCGCCGGCGTGACGTCCTCGACCTTGTCGAGCACGAAGCCCTTGCGGCCGACCATGCGCCCCCGACGGACGTAGAACACCTGGACCGACGCCTCCAGCTCGTCGTCGGCGATGCCAACCACGTCGAGGTCCTCGGGACGCTCGGTGACCATGGCCTGCTTCTCGATGACCTTGCGCACGCTGGTCAGCCGGTCGCGGAGGCGGGCCGCCCGCTCGAACTCCAGCCCGTCGGCGGCCTCCCGCATCTGCCGCTCCAGCCGGCGCACCACCGGCTGGGTCTCGCCGTCGAGGAAGTCGGCCAACTCACCGACGAGGCGGTCGTAGGTGACCTTGTCCACCTCGCCGACGCACGGCCCGGTGCACTTCTCGATGTGGAACAGCAAACACGGGCGGCCCAGGCGGTGGTGGCGCTCGAACTTGTTGTCGGAGCAGGTGCGGATGGGGAAGGTTCGCAGGAGCAGGTCGAGCGTCTCGCGGATCGCGTAGGCGTGGCCGTAGGGCCCGTAGTACCGGGTGCCCTTCCGCCGACGTCCGCGCATGACCATGGCCCGGGGCCACTCGTCGCTCACCGTGAGGGCGAGGAAGGGATAGCTCTTGTCGTCGCGCAGCCGGATGTTGAAGCGGGGCCGGTGCTGCTTGATGAGGCTGTACTCGAGCATGAGGGCCTCGACGTCGTTGCGCACCTGGATCCACTCGACCGACGCCGCGGCTGCCACCATCTGGGCGGTGCGAGGCGGGAGGGTGGCCGGGTTTGCGAAGTAGTTCGAGAGCCGCGAGCGCAGGGAGCGGGCCTTGCCCACGTAGATGACACGCCCCTCCCGGTCCTTGAACTGGTAGGAGCCGGGCTCGTCGGGGATCGTGCCGGCAGGAGGGCGCTGGAGCACCCTCGAAGTTTCCCACGGCCGCCCGCGCGGCCCGGGCAGAAGGAGGGCCGCCGACGTACACTCCCTGGTACGCCGGCCTGGCAGGGCCCCGAGAGACAACCTCGCCCTGACCGGCGACATATCAGCTCCGAGGCCGACAACCCCGCGGAGGGCGACCAGGCTGTCCCCGCCGGCCGTGAATCGGAGCTCCTCTCCGGAGGTCAACTGGCATGCTCCGAATTCAACCGGCGCTCCCCGACGACTACACGCGCGCATCGGCCACAGAGCTGGCGGGGCGCATCGCGACGGCGAAGCGCTCGCTGGGCGAGCGGTTGCTGGTGCTCGGCCACCACTACCAGCGCGACGACGTCATGCGCTGGGCCGACGCCCGCGGCGACTCCTTCGGCCTCTCCCGCCTGGCCGCGGCCAACCAGACGGCCGACTACGTGGTGTTCTGCGGCGTGCACTTCATGGCCGAATCGGCCGACATCCTCACCGGCGATCACCAGCAGGTCGTGCTCCCCGACCTCAACGCCGGCTGCTCGATGGCCGACATGGCCGACCTCGACTCGGTCGAGCTGGCGTGGGAGGAGCTGGCCGCCGTCATCGACATCGAACGGGCCGTGCCCATCACCTACATGAACTCCTCGGCGGCATTGAAGGCGTTCGTCGGCCACCACGGCGGCGCCGTCTGCACCTCGTCCAACGCCGGTGCCGTCGTCGAGTGGGGGCTGACCCGGGGCGACAAGCTCCTCTTCTTCCCTGACCAGCACCTGGGTCGTAACACCGCCTACGACCTGGGCTTCGGGGCCAACGACATGCGGGTCTGGGACCCCAAGCGTGACCTGGGCGGCCTTCAGGAGGCCGACGTCAAGGAGGCCGCGTTCCTGCTGTGGAGAGGCCACTGCTCGGTGCACCAGCGGTTCACGGTGGAGCAGATCGAGGCGTTCCGTGCCGCCCATCCCGCCGGCGTCGTGGTCGTGCACCCCGAGTGCGCCCACGAGGTGGTCGAGCAGGCCGACCAGGTCGGCTCCACCGACTCGATCATCAGGGCCGTCGGAGCAGCCGCACCGGGCACGGTGCTCGGCATCGGCACGGAGATCCACCTCGTCCGCCGGCTGGCCGACGAGCACCCCGACCGCACGGTGGTCTCCCTCGACCCCATCGTGTGCCCCTGTTCCACGATGTTCCGCATCGATGCCGCCCACTTGGCGTGGTGCCTGGAGAACCTGGTCGAGGGCCAGGTCGTCAACCGCATCACCGTCGAGCCGACAACGGCGGCAGGCGCCCGGGTCGCGCTCGAGCGGATGCTCGAGATCGTCTGAGAACGCGACCGAGCGGTGGCGCCGGAGCGACGACCGGGGACGGTCAGCAACGGGCAAGAACCGGGGCCAGGAACTGGCCGGTGTGGCTGTCGGTTGTCTTGGCCACAACCTCGGGTGGTCCCTCGACGATGACCATCCCGCCGCCCTCGCCCCCCTCGGGGCCCAGGTCGACGATCCAGTCGGCCGACTTGATCACGTCGAGGTTGTGCTCGATGACGAGCACGGTGTTGCCCACGTCGACGAGTCGCGACAGCACGTTGAGCAGCTTGCGGATGTCCTCGAAGTGCAGGCCGGTGGTGGGCTCGTCGAGGATGTAGATGGTGTGGCCGGTCGATCGCTTGGAGAGCTCGCTGGCCAGCTTCACCCGCTGGGCCTCGCCCCCCGACAGGGTCGGCGCGGGCTGGCCCAGGCGTACGTAGCCGAGCCCCACGTCGACCAGCGTCTGGAGGTGACGGTGGATGGGCGGCTGGTTCGAGAAGAACGCGGCCGCCTCCTCGCACGACATGTCGAGCACCTCGGCGATGTTCTTGCCCTTGAAGCTGACCTCGAGCGTGTCGCGGTTGTACCGCCCGCCCTTGCAGACCTCGCAGGGGACGTAGACATCGGGCAGGAAGTGCATCTCGATCTTGATGGTGCCGTCGCCGGCGCAGGCCTCGCACCGACCGCCCTTGACGTTGAACGAGAAACGGCCGGGCAGGTAGCCCCGCACCCGGGACTCCTGGGTCTTGCTGAAGAGCTTGCGGACGTGGTCGAAAACGCCCGTGTAGGTGGCCGGGTTCGAGCGCGGCGTCCGCCCGATGGGCGACTGGTCGATGTTGATGACCTTGTCGAGGTACTCGTCGCCCTCGATGGTGCGGTGACGGCCGGGGACGACCTTCGACTTGTAGATCCGCTGCATCAGGGCCCGGTAGAGGATGTCGTTGACCAGAGTCGACTTGCCCGAGCCCGACACGCCGGTGACGCAGACCAGGCACCCGAGGGGCAGCTCCACGTCGATCGACTTCAGGTTGTGCTCCCGTGCTCCCCGGACGACCAGCCACTCCTCGCCGGGCTCCCGGCGGATGGCGGGGACCGGAATGGACCGCTTGCCCGCCAGGTACTGGCCGGTGAGGGACCGCTTGGTGGCCACCAGGTCCTTCACTGACCCGGAGACGACCACCTCGCCGCCGTGCTCGCCGGCGCCGGGGCCGATGTCGACGACATGGTCGGCCACCCGGATCGTGTCCTCGTCGTGCTCGACGACGATCACCGTATTGCCGAGGTCGCGCAGGCGGATGAGGGTGTCGACCAGCTTGCGGTTGTCGCGCTGGTGCAGCCCGATCGACGGCTCGTCGAGCACGTAGAGCACGCCGACCAGCCCGCTGCCGATCTGGCTGGCCAGCCGGATGCGTTGGGCTTCGCCCCCGGCCAGGGTGCCGGCCGACCGGTTGAGCGAGAGGTAGTCGAGGCCCACGTCGAGCAGGAAGCGCATGCGGGCGTTGACCTCGCGAACGACCCGCTCGGCGATCATGCGGTCTCGTTCCGACAGCTCCAGGCCGGCAAGAAAGGCGGCGGCCTTGGCGATGGAGAGGCTGCAGAGGTCGAACACGTTGAGGTCGTTGATCGTGACCGCCAGCGACTCGGGCATCAGCCGGGCACCGCCGCATTCGTTGCAGGCGACCTCGCGCATGTAGCCCTCGATCTGGTCGCGCATGTAGTCGGACTCCGCTTCGGTGTGGCGCCGCTGGAGGTACGGCACGGCACCCTCGTAGTGCGTGTGGTACGAGCGGGTACGGCCGTAACGGTTGCGGTACTGCACGTGCACCTGGCGGGTGCCCGATCCGTAGAGCAGCACCTTCTGCTCCGACTTCTTCAGCTTCTTCCAAGGGGTAGTGGTACGGAACCCGTAGGAATCGGCCACCGCCACCAGCACCCGGTGGAAGTACTCGCCCCGGGCCCCGGCCCACGGGGCAACGGCGCCCTCCTCGATGGTGAGGTCGGGGTTGGGGATCACCAGCTCCGGGTCGACCTCGAAGCGCGTGCCCAGGCCGTCGCAGTGGGGGCAGGCCCCGTACGGCGAGTTGAACGAGAAGTTCCGGGGGGCCAGCTCGTCGAACGACGTGCCGTCGTTGGGGCAAGCCAGGTGCTGGCTGAAGGTCAGGATCTGGGGTTCGGCCTTGTCGTCGGTTCCAGTATCTGCGTCGCCGTCGCCGGGGACGATCTCGATCTCGGCCACGCCGTCGGCCAGGCGGAGGGCCGTCTCCATGGAGTCGGTGAGCCGGCGCTCGATGCCCGCCCGGCGGACGAGCCGGTCGACCACGACCTCGATCGTGTGGTTCTCGTAGCGGCCCAGCCGTTCGCTCTTGTCCAGGCCGGCCAGCTCCCGCAGCACGCCGTCGACCTTGACCCGGGCGTAGCCCTGTCCGGCCAGCTCCTCGAGCAGGCCCTCGTACTCGCCCTTGCGGCCCCGGACGACCGGTGCCAGCACCTGGAACCGCGTGCCCTCGGCCAGCTCGAGCACCCGGTCGACGATCTGCTGCGGCGTCTGGCGGCTGACGACGGCGCCGCACTTCGGGCAGTGGGGAACACCGATCCGCGCGTAGAGCAGGCGCAGGTAGTCGTAGATCTCGGTGATGGTGCCGACGGTCGAGCGGGGGTTGCGCGACGCCGACTTCTGGTCGATCGAGATGGCCGGCGACAGTCCCTCGATGAAGTCAACGTCGGGTTTGTCCATCTGGCCGAGGAACTGGCGGGCGTATGACGAGAGCGATTCCACGTAACGCCGCTGCCCTTCGGCATAGATCGTGTCGAAGGCCAGCGACGACTTCCCCGACCCTGAGAGGCCGGTGAACACGATCAGCTTGTCGCGCGGCAGCTCCAGCGAGACGTTCTTGAGGTTGTGCTCCCGAGCACCCCGAATCACAAGCGTGTCGGCCACCGCCCGAGACTACCGAGAGCGGCGGTCGAACGCACGTTCCCTTAACGACACGACCGGTCCCCGTCGCTCCCCTACGGGGGAAGGTAAGTGCCCCTCACACCTAGGTGTCGGCGGACGCTCTTGTCGCCGGCCGACGGCGTGGTCTATCAACGACGGTGCGGTGCGAACCCCACCGCACGACCGAGGCAGCGCGGCGATGATCGGGACAGCTCCAGTTGCACCGACCAGGCGCCGGCCACCGTCGGTGGTCTCCGACCAGGCCGGGCCGTGAACCGCTGCACGCTGGTCTGGGCCCACGACCTGGGCAGCTCCCGGGCCCACGAGGACGAGCTGGGCCTGTTCGACTGGTCGGTGGTGAACGACGTCGCCCAGGTGGTGCGTTACGACGCCCGGGGCCATGGCCGCACCGCGGCCATGCAGCACTACCACAAGGTCTTCCGCTGGTCGTCGATGGTCGACGACATGCTGCGGGCCGTCCAGGCCGGCCCGTTCGTGGCCGGCGGGGTCGCCATGGGTGGTGCCGTCGCCCTGTGGACGGCCCTGCGGGCGCCGCGACGTGTCCAGGGACTGGTCCTCGCGGTGCCCCCTCCGGCATGGGAGGCCCGGGCGCCGGACGTCAGCCGGTACGAGGAGGGTGCCCGGCTCGTGGAGGCCCGCGGCCTCCCCGCCTGGACCGACGAGCTTCGGGACCGGCCGCAGCCCCGGATCTTCGCCGAAGAGCTGCCGGCGGCCCGAGACCTCTCGATCCGCCACCTGCTCACGATGGAGGAGAAGGCGGTACCCGCGATCCTGCGGGGAGCAGCCGCTTCCGACCTGCCCGCACGGGAACAGGTGCGCAGCATCGTCGTCCCGACCCTGATCCTGGCCTGGGTCGACGACCCGTCGCACCCGGTGGCGACGGCGGAGTCGTTGGCCGAGCTGCTCGTCCTGAGCGAGCTGCACGTGGCCCAGGACCTGGCCGGGATCCGGGAGTGGCCGAAGTTGATCGGTGAGTTCGTCGGTGGTCTGTGCCAGTGGGAGTAGGGGAACAAGCGGCGTCGAGCTGACCGGTCAACCTCGGCTGCGGGCCAGCAGGCGGCCGGCGGCCTCGATCTCGCGGGGGTCGTGCGACGAGTCCACGACCAGCAGCAGGCGGTCCACTCCCAGGCTGGCCAGCCGTGACCGCTCGGGGCTCCGGTGGTCGAGCCAACGCTCGTCGAGGCCTGCGAAGGCAGTTACGAGGAAGCTGGCGGGCGGGCCACCCCGCTCGGCGAACGCCCGTCGGGCGGTGGCGATCAGGTCGTCGACGCGGGGATGGAAGGCCTGGACGTTGATGCCGTCGCCCACGCGGCCGGCGAGCTCCGCCATCTTGTGGCCGAAGGCGCCAACGACGATCGGCGGTGGAGGAACCGGTCGGGGGAAGCCGGTCGCCGGCCGCAGCGTGTAGTGGCGGCCGTCGAACGTCGAGGTCTCACCCGTCCACACCCGCCGGATCACCTCGACGGCCTCGGCCAGACGCTCCCGCCGGACTGGATCGGCGGCGACGTCGCGACCCAGGGCCACCTGCTCACCTGCGTACGGCGTCCGCCCGCCCCCGCCGGCACCCAGGCCGAGAAGGACCCTGCCGCCGGTCACCTCCTGCAGGGTGGCGGCCATCGTGGCCACGATGGCCGGGTGACGGTTCGCGACGTTGAGGACCATGGGGCCCACGCTCATGTCCGCGACGACGACGGCGAGAGCAGTCAGGACCGTCCAGCACTCGAGCACCCGCTCCGACCGGTGGACCCCGCCCGCCAGGTGGTCCCACGTCCAGATCCCGGCGAAGCCTGCTTCCCGGGCGGCGAGGGCAACGTCTCGCAGCTGCACCCAGCGAGTCCCGAAGGGATCGAGCAGCAGATCCGTGTCCGGCGGCGATGCCACGCCCGCAGCATAGGAGGCCGGTGGCGGCGCCCTTCGGTACGGTACGGCGATGCTGCGGCACGTCGTGCTCTTCACATGGAAGTCCGAGGTCGCCGACGGCTCGGTCCGGGCGTTCGCCGACGGCCTGGCCGACCTGCCCCCGCTGATCCCCGAGATCGTCTCCTACCGGTTCGGTCCCGACATGGGCCTCGGCGGGGGCAACGACGACTTCGCCCTGGTAGCCGACTTCGCCGATGCCGAGGCCTATCGCCGCTACGCCGAGCACCCGGCGCACCGCCACCTGATCGCCGAGCTCCTGCTGCCCATTCTCGGCGGCCGTCACGCCGTCCAGTACCTCGTCGACAGCTGACCGCCTACCCGCCTGATGGTACGTTCGCCTCACGTGGTGGTCATCGCCCTGACCGGGGGCATCGGTTCAGGAAAATCATCGGTGGCCGAGCTGCTGGCCGAGCGGGGCGCCGTGGTGGTCGACGCCGACGTTCTCGCCCATGAGGTCACGGCCCCCGGCGGTACCGCCCACGCCGCCGTCGTCGAGCGCTTCGGTCCGGCCGTCGTGGGCTCCGACGGCTCCGTCGACCGCCAGGCCCTGGCCGCCGTGGTCTTCGACGACGACGATGCCCGCCGGGACCTGGAGGCCCTGGTCCACCCGGCGGTGATGCAGGCGATCGAACAGCGGCTGGCCGATCACGAGGGCACCGACAGGGTCGTCGTCGCCGTGGTGCCGCTGCTCGTGGAGGTCGGCTGGGACGGCGCCGATCACGTCGTCGTCGTGGATTGCCCGGAGGACGTTGCCCTCCACCGCCTGGTCGAGGTACGCGGCATGGACGAGGCCGACGCCCGCCGGCGGATCGCGGCTCAGGTGACGCGCCGGTCCCGCCTGGCCCGTGCCGACCACGTGGTCGCCAATGACGGCACGCCCGACGCCCTCCGCCGCCAGGTCGACGCCCTCTGGCCGAAGCTCCACCCACCCCCGACCGTTCTGGGCGCGCTGAAGGTCGCTGAGTAGCCCCGAGCTCGCTGGCCGGTGCGACGAACCCTTCCTCCCGCTCGCCGAGGAGCTCCCGCATGACGCCGATCCCCGCTCGTCCTCGAGTCGCCAGCTCGGATGTCACGTCCCGCAGGGCATCGAGCCCTACTGCGCCGGCGGCGAGGCAGTTGTCGACGGCGCGCTCCGTGCGTGCTGGATGCAGGACCCCGGCGAGGTCGACCAACGTGCGAGCCACGCGATTGGTGACGATGCCGTTCACCTTGGTGAGGTGGTGCGTCGGCAACGCCCTCGAACGATGGACCCGGCCGGATCGCTGACGGTGGTACCGAGACCTCGGGGTGGTGACCTCGGCAGTCCCCGGCGGGAAGCCCATCCACCCGCTGCATCCAACCACTGCCCTGTGACATCGGCCCGGCAGCGGACGAACCGGGCACGCTCTGGGTCACCCATTGACCCTGAGCGTGCCCGGAACCGCGGGAGCACGAGGAAGCGGGCGGGCTGGGCTTACCATCGGGGAATGCCCCCGTTCGAGGTCGTCAGCACCTTCCAGCCGGCCGGCGACCAGCCCGGTGCGATCGACGCCCTGGCGGCGGGGGTCGACCGGGGCGACCGGTTCCAGACCCTGCTGGGGATCACGGGGAGCGGCAAGAGCGCCACCATCGCCTGGACGATCGAGCGGGTCCAGCGGCCCACACTCGTCGTGGCGCCGAACAAGTCGCTGGCCGCCCAGCTGGCCAACGAGTTCAAGGAGCTCTTCCCGAAGAACCGGGTGGAGTACTTCGTCTCCTACTACGACTACTACCAGCCCGAGGCCTACATCCCCTCGAGCGACACGTACATCGAGAAGGACAGCTCGATCAACGACGAGATCGACCGGCTCCGGCACTCGGCGACGTCGGCCCTCCTCGCCCGCAGGGACGTGATCGTGGTGGCCTCGGTGTCGTGCATCTACGGCCTCGGGTCGCCCGAGGAATACGCCAAGCAGATGTTGCTGCTCAAGCCGGGGGAACAGGCCGACCAGCGGGCCGTCATCTCCAAGCTGGTCGACATGCAGTACGACCGCAACGACCTCAACTTCGTGAGGGGCAAGTTCCGGGTGCGAGGCGACACCATCGAGGTCTTCCCGGCCTACGAGGAGATGGGCGTCCGCATCGAGTTGTTCGGCGACGAGGTCGAGCGCATCAGCAAGGTCGACCCCCTCACCGGTGAGTATCTCGGTGAGATGGCGGAGCTGGCGGTCTTCCCTGCCACCCACTATGTGGCTGGCGAAGAGCGCATGAAGCGGGCCATGTCCAATATCGAGGACGAGCTGCGCGAACGCCTTCAGTGGTTCGACTCCCAGGGGAAGCTCCTCGAGGCCCAGCGCCTTCGGATGCGCACGCAGTACGACCTGGAGATGATGCAGGAGGTCGGGTTCTGCTCGGGCATCGAGAACTACTCCCGCCACATCGACGGCCGTTCGCCGGGGGAGCCGCCCAGCTCACTGCTCGCCTTCTTCCCCGACGACTACCTGATGGTCATCGACGAGTCGCACGTGACCGTGCCCCAGCTCCACGGCCAGTACGAGGGCGACCGGTCGCGGAAGGAGACGCTCGTCGACCACGGCTTCCGCCTGCCCTCGGCAGCCGACAACCGCCCCCTTCGGTTCGACGAGTGGTACGAGCGGGTCGGCCAGTGCATCTTCCTGTCGGCCACCCCGTCGGACTACGAGGTGTCTCAATCGACCCAGGTGGTGGAGCAGATCGTGCGGCCAACCGGCCTCATCGACCCCGAGGTCATCGTCAAACCCACCAAGGGCCAGATCGACGACCTCATGGAGCAGATCAACCGGCGGGTCGACAAGGGCGACCGCGTGCTGGTGACGACCCTTACCAAGAAGATGGCCGAGGACCTCACGGACTATCTCCTCGAGTTGGGCGTCCGGGTGCGCTACCTGCACTCCGAGGTCGACACCATCCAGCGGATCGAGATCCTGCGTGACCTCAGGTTGGGGGAATTCGACGTGCTGGTCGGGATCAACCTCTTGCGCGAGGGTCTCGACCTGCCGGAGGTGTCGCTCGTTGCCATCCTCGATGCCGACAAGGAGGGCTTCCTCCGGTCGGAGACGTCGCTGATCCAGACGATCGGTCGGGCGGCCCGCAACGTCGACGGTCAGGTGATCATGTACGCCGACTCGGTCACCGACTCCATGAAGCGGGCCATCTCCGAGACCCACCGCCGTCGAGGGGTCCAGGAGGCGTACAACGCCGAGCACGGGATCGACCCTCAGACGATCCGCAAGGCGGTCACCGACATCCTGGCGACCCTGCGGCCCGAGGGTGACGGCAAGGCTCCCAGCCCCGGTCGCGACCGTCGGTCCCGCAAGCGTGACCGGGCTCGCAGCGACTTCGCCGAGCTACCGCAGGACGAGCTGGAGCGTCTCATCCGCACCCTCGAGGAGGAGATGCACGAAGCCGCCACCGACCTGCGCTTCGAGTACGCGGCCCGGCTCCGCGATGAGATCCACGACCTGAAACGGGAGCTCCGCCAGGTCTCGTAGTGCTCTGGACCGGGCTCGGCTGGAACACCACTCAGCTCGCGTCCTACGGGACAGAGGTGCTTCGCCGGTACACGACCCAGTCGCCCTCACGGAAGATCTCCGTCCAGGCGCCACTGGCCTGCAGTACCGTGGCGAGAGCGAGCTTCCGGTTCCACAGGACGACGTCGACGGCATGACGTTCTAGGACGCCCAGCGAATCCGGCGTGGCACCCAGCAGCGTGCTGTAATCCTTCGAGATCTCCGACGGGTACATGTCGACCCTGTCGTCGACGAACACCTTCACGTCGCGGCCGAAACGCAGCGACAGGTAGTTTCCGACGAAGTCCTGATGGGCGAGTCGGTGCGGATCGCTCAACAGTCGCTGGTCGTAGAGGAAGGTGACCGCCTTCACCGGGTAGGACCGAAGGCGCAACGGCGGCGTGGTGAAGACGGAAGCGCCGAAGATCGCGAAGGCGAGGGCGATGGTGGCCAGCATCACCCGGTTGAGGCGGTGGTTGACCGCGGGCGGTGACGACGACGATCCGCCGGAAGACCACGAGCCGGCACCTTCAGGTCGCCGCAGAGCGCGCCCGAGGACAGGAGCGAGAACGACGGCCGCCGCGGGCAGGTTTCGCAGGGCCACCAGGCTCGCGACTACGAATCCCACGGTCGGGACCAGGTCCCGCCAGCTGAGCCGGGCCCGGAGCAGCACAACGAGAGCGAGGGCCAGGAAAACGAGGGAGAACCGCCCGGCGCTGCTCTGGAAGTCCGGCGACTGCCACTCGACGATGCTCGTGAACGCGTCCCGCTTGTCGCCCACCGTCAGCGGGAAGAGCAGGAGCCGAGCCCCCAGGGGGCTCACGATCGACGCCGCCAACCCGGCCCCGAACCAACCGAGGTAGCGGAGAGTGTCGTTCGGGCGGGCCCGCCAGTCGAGCCACTCCCCCACGGCCCGGGCTCCCAGCCATGCCAGCCCCAGCGGGAACGACCCGTGGGACTGGACCCAGAGCCACACGATCGGGACGAGAAGCCAGGGAGCCTTCCGGCGCTCGACCACGGTAACGACCAGCGCCATGCAGACGAGCCCGAACAGCAACGGGCGGGGCGACCAGAACGGTGCGCCGATGCCCAGAGCCAGCGCCCCGGCGAGAGTCGTCCGGAGGGAGGAGCCGGCACGGACGAGGCGCACCACCAGCAGCGCCAGGAGCGAGCAGAGCAGCGCCTGCCCGAGAACCACGAGCTCGAACCCGTCACCCAGCCGGTGCAGCCACCCGTAGGTCCACTCCGGAAGCCAGCTCTGAGCCACCCAGCGCTCTCCGCCGGCCGTGTAGGAGTAGGGGTCGAAGCGGGGGATCCCGCGACCGCCGGCGATGTCGATTCCCGTGCGCAGGTGGGTGAACATCGAGTTGTCGGCGATGGGGCGGACCCCCAACCGGAACCCGAACAGCACCAGAGCCGCGACGAACAGCGACTCGAGCTTCAGTGCTCGCAGCCGCCGGGTCAGCGAGGACACGCCACCGCCAGAATGCTCAGGCGGCCCTACGACTCGTCAGCGACGGCCTGAGGGTGCTCGGCGGGGACCGGACTCTCCTCGAGCAAAGTCCCCTCGACCGGGATCCCGCCGCCTTGGATCTCCTGCGAATCGGCCCCTGCGCCGGTGGCGTCCGGGGTCTCGACGGCTGTCGTCCCCGATGCCGCCTGCTCGGCGGCATACTCGTCGGCCCACGCCGCCTGCGCCTCGGTCTCGGGGGTGAAACCTCCCGCCTGGTAGTCACCGATGTAGTTGCCGGCGGCGTCGTACGCGTGCTCGCCGAACGCCTCCTGGTACTCAGGGGCGACCACGCCACCCTCGGCCGCCTGCTTGATCGAGAGGCTGATGCGGCGACGCTGAAGGTCGAGGTCGATGATCTTGACCCACAGCTCCTCGCCGGGCGATACAACCTGCTCGGGGAGGTCGACGTGGTGAGCGGCCATCTCGGAGATGTGGACCAGACCCTCGATGCCCTCGCCCACCTGGAGGAAGGCGCCGAAGGGAACGAGCTTGGTGACCCGCCCGTAGACCAGCTCGCCGACCCGGTGGTTGTTGGCGAACTCCTGCCACGGGTCCTGCTGGGTGGCCTTCAGCGAGAGGCTGATGCGCTCGCGCTGGAGGTCGACTTCGAGGACCTCGACCTCGATCTCGTCGCCGACCTGGACGACCTCCGAAGGGTGGGCCACGTGCTTCCAGGACAGCTCGGAGACGTGCACCAGGCCGTCCATGCCGCCGAGGTCGACGAACGCACCGAAGTTCACGACCGACGACACGGTGCCGCGCCGCTTCTCTCCCGGCTTGAGGTTGTCGAGGAACTCCTCGCGCTGCTCCTTCTGGGTCTCCTCCAGCCACGCCCGGCGCGACAGCACGACGTTGTTGCGGTGCTTGTCGAGCTCGATGATCTTGGCCTCGAGGCTGCGGCCCACGTACGGCTGCAGATCGCGGACGCGCCGGAGCTCCACGAGGGATGCGGGAAGGAAACCCCGCAGCCCGATGTCGAGGATGAGCCCGCCCTTGACCACCTCGATGACCGGACCGGACACGACGCCGTTGGTTTCCTTGATCTGCTCGATGGTGCCCCACGCCCGCTCGTACTGGGCGCGCTTCTTCGACAGGATCAGCCGGCCCTCCTTGTCCTCCTTCTGGAGGACGAGGGCCTCGATCTGCTCACCGAGGGACACGATCTGGCCGGGGTCCACGTCGTGGCGGATCGAGAGCTCGCGGGCGGGGATGACCCCTTCGGACTTGTAGCCGATGTCGAGGAGGACCTCGTCCTTGTCGACCTTGACCACGGTGCCGGCGACGATGTCGCCGTCGTCGAACTCCACGATCGTGCCGGCGATGGCGTCTTCGAAGGACATACCGTCGAGGTCGTCGAAGGTGACCTGACGGGGGGAGTAGTCACCCTCGTCGGCGACGGCGGGCGGCGCTTCCTCCGGTGCGGGATCGGTTGACGCATCGGGGGTGTCGTCCATCGCCTGGGGAGGCGCTGACGCCTCGGCGAGCTCGGTCGGTGCTTGGTCGGACATGATCGTCGTTCGCCTCTTTCGGACAGTCTCCCGCCCACATCTGGAGCTGGCTGGGAGCGCGGTGACACGCGGGATTCGGTCTCCGCTCATCCGATTCTACCTGTCGCCCTTCCGGCGCGCCGCGGGAGGTCGTCCCTACCCCTTGGCGTCGGCCCAGCTCTCGCCCCAGGAAAGGTTCACCTCGAGGGGGACCGACAGGTCGCACGCACCCCGCATGGCGTCGAGCGTGAGGGCCGCGGCGTGCTCCTGTTCGGCGGGTAGCACCTCGAGGATGACCTCGTCGTGCACCTGCAGCACGAGCCGGCTGGCACTGCCCGACTTCTCGAGCGAACGGTCGAGGCGCACCAGTGCGACCTTGAAGATGTCGGCGGCCAGCCCCTGGATGCCGGCGTTCATGGCCTGGCGCTCCCCGGCCTGGCGCAACCGGTAGTTCGACGACGACAGCTCGGGGATCTGGCGACGACGGCCGAACAGCGTCTCCGTGTAACCGCGGTCGCGCGCCTCGGCCACCGTGCGCTCCATGTACGACCGCACGCTGGGAAAGGCGGTGAAGTAGGCATCGAGGATCTCCGCCGCTTCCTCGGTGGGGATGCCGAGCCGCTGCCCGAGCCCGTAGGACTCCATGCCGTAGGCCAACCCGTAGGAGACCATCTTGGCCTTCGAGCGCTGCCCCCGGGTAACCGCCGCGGGTTCCACGGAGAAGATGCGGGCCGCCGTGGCCTCGTGGATGTCCTGACCGGTGGCGAACGCCTCGATGAGGCCCGGGTCGTGGGCGAGGTGGGCGATCACCCGCAGCTCGATCTGGTTGTAGTCGGCGACGAGGAACCGGCAACCCTCGGCGGGAATGAACGCTCGACGGATCCGGCGACCCTCATCGGTGCGGATCGGAATGTTGTGCAGGTTGGGCCGGTCGGAGCTCAGCCGCCCGGTCCGCGCCACTGTCTGGTTGAACGTGGCGCGGATCCGCTCGTCGTCGCCGACCTCGACCAACAGGCTCTCGCCGTATGTTGATCGGAGCTTCTCCACCTCCCGATAGCGGAGAAGGGGGTCAATGATCTCGTGCTGGCCCCGGAGCTTCTCGAGGGAGGCGGCGTCGGTGGAGAAGCCCGTCTTCGTCTTCTTCTGGGGCTGGAGGCCGAGTGTGTCGAACAGCACGTGGCGGAGCTGTGGCGTGGAGTTGACCCGGAACGGCTCCCCGGCGATCCGCTGGATCTCGGCCTCGAGCCTCTTTCCCTCCTCCACCAGGCCCTCGTACAGGAGGCGGAGCTGATTCACGTCGACCCGCACCCCGGCCTTTTCCATCCGGGCCAGCACCCGCACAAGCGGCCGTTCCACGTCGTCGTACAGGGCCCGGAGGGAACGGCTGTCGAGGACGTCGGCAAGCCTGGGCGCCAACCGGGCAACGGCAGCGGCCCGGCGTCCGGCCTCCTCGGCCGGATCGGTGGCGGTGCCGGCCAGGTCGAGCTGGCCGGCCGGCGGGTCGTCGGCAGAACGCAGCTCGAGGCCCAGGTAGCGCGGCACCAGCTCGTCGAGGACGTACTGCGCCTCGGCCGGGTCGACGAGGTAGGCGGCGACGGCCGTGTCGACGTCGAGGTGAAGGTCGACGCCCAGTTGGTCGAGGCCGCGCATGAGGGCTTTGGCGTTGTGGGCGTTGACGGGCTTGGTTTCGAGGGTCTTCTTGACCTCTTCGTCTTCCAGGAGGTCTCGTGGGATCCACCAGGCCCTTCCGCCTCCGGTGGCCGGGGCCTGACCCTCACGGGAACCCTCTGCTATCGCGATACCTATTGGCTTGCTTCTTCCTTCTTCGCCCTCCCATCCGGGCGACACGCTCACCGCCCCGTCGATGTGCTGGAGGGCCTCGACCGCCTCGGCCGGGGTGGTGAGGAGGGTGGTCTCGACATCGAACGGTCGGGAAGGGGAAGAGGGGGGTGATTGGGTGGTTCCGGTCGCTTCGATCAGGCGGTCGAACAGGGTGCGGAACTCCAGGAAGGCGAAGAGGGCCCGCACCTCCTCCTGGTCCCAGGAGCCCATTCGCAGCGCGTCGAGGTCGACCTCGAGCGGCAGGTCTCTCACCAGAGGGGTGGCAAGGGCATTCGAGCGGACCTGGGGTTCGTGGGCGGTCAGGTTCTCCCGCAGCTTCGGGGTGCACTCGGCGACGTGGGAGAAGACGCCGTCGAGGTCGCCGTAGGTGTTGATGAGGCGGGCCGCCGTCTTCTCTCCCACGCCGGGAACCCCGGGCAGATTGTCGGAAGGGTCGCCCCGAAGGGCGGCGTACTGGGGGTAGAGAGCGGGGGTCACCCCGGTGCGCCCGGCGATACCGGCTTCGTCGTAGAGCACGTAGTCACTGACCCCGCGGCGGTTGTAGAGCACCTTCACGAGCGGGTCCTCCACCAGCTGGTAGGCGTCACGGTCGCCGGTGACGACGATCACCTCGTCGCCCCGGTCACGGGCCTCGGTCGCGAGGGTGGCGATCACGTCGTCGGCCTCGAAGCCGGGCGCCTCGACGATCGGGATCCGCAGCGTGTCGACCACCTGGCGCACGAGGCCCATCTGCTGGCGCAGGATGTCGGGGGCCTCGCTGCGACCGGCTTTGTAGTCGGCGACCAGGTCATGGCGGAACGTGGGCTCGGGGCGGTCGAAGGCCACGGCGATGGCGTCGGGTTGGTGGTCTTTCAACAGGTTGACGAGCATCGAGGTGAAGCCGTAGACGGCGTTGGTCACCTGCCCCGACGCCGTGGCCAGGTCGGTGGGCAGGGCGAAGAACGCCCGGTAGGCCAGCGAGTGCCCGTCGAGCAGCATGACCTTCCCCATGAAGGGGATGGTACGGCCACCGGGCCCGACCGGGAGACGGCGTCGCAGGTACCATGGCCTCCGTGGCCGACGGCTTTCACCCCCCGCTCGAGGAGTATCTCGAGGCGATCTACGAGCTCGAGGAGGAGGGGATCCGGGTGATCCAGGCCCGGCTCGCCGAGCACCTGGGCCATTCCGCCCCCTCGGTGTCGGAGATGGTGCGTCGGCTGCGAGACGAGGGATGGGTCGAGGTGCGGGAGCGGGCCCTGCACCTCACTGCCAAGGGTCGACAGCGCGCCGTGAGCGTCGTCCGCAAGCACCGCTTGGCCGAGCGCCTGCTCACCGACATCATCGGGTTGCCGTGGCACAAGACCCACGTCGAGGCGTGCCGGTGGGAACACGTCATCTCCGACGAGGTCGAGGCCCATCTCGTCGCTCTGTTGGAGAACCCGACCACCTGCCCCCACGGGAACCCCATTCCCGGGGCGGGGCCGCCGAGGAACGACCTCCTCGCCCTCGCCGAGTTGGAGATCGGCGACAGGATCCGCCTCGAGCGGGTCACCGAGCAGGTGGAGGTCGATCTCGAGGCCCTCATCTACCTCGACGACCACGGCTTCATCCCCGGTGCCGACGCCGAGGTGCGCTCCCGGGCGCCCGACGGCACCCTCACCCTCGACCTCGACGAGGGCAGCATCGCCCTCGGCCCCGCCCTCGCCACCCAGCTCTTCGTCAGCCGGCCGTAGGCGGGGTCAGGCTGCCGTCGAGCACCTGCTCGGCGACGGCGCGCATCTTGGCCCGCTGGCGCATCGCCGTCTGCTGGATGAAGGAGAAGGCGTCGCTCTCCGCCAGGCCGTGGCGGTCCATGAGCAGACCCTTGGCCCGCTCGACGACGCGGCGTGTCGTGAGCTGGTCCTCGAGGCTGTGGACCTCCTGCTCGAGGGCCCGCAGCTCGGCGAACCGTCCGACGGCCACCTCGATGGCAGGGACGAGATCGCTCTTCTGGTAAGGCTTGACCAGGTAGCCGATGGCGCCCGCGTCGCGCGCCTGGTCGACCAGGTCGCGCTGGCTGAAGGCGGTGAGGATCAGGACGGCGGCCCAGCGACCCCCGGCGATCTCCTTGGCCGCGGAGATGCCGTCCATTCCCGGCATCTTGATGTCGAGGATGGCCAGGTCGGGCTTCAGGTCGCGCACCAGGGTGACGGCCTCGTCGCCGCGGCTGGTGCTGCCCACGACCTCGTAGCCCTCCTCCTCGAGGGTCTCCTGGAGATCGAGGCGGATGATTGCCTCGTCCTCCGCGATCACGACGCGCACTGCCAACCCCTCGCTCCGTCCGCTTTTCCGGGGACCGTTATCGCTCGGCGAGCAGGCGGTCGAGGAGCTGGTCCTGGGACCGCTCCAGCTTGTCGATCGACTGCACCACCTGTTGGCGGTGGCCGGCCATGGCCTCGGCGTGCTTGCGAGCCTCGGCGTGCTCGCGGTCGGCAAGCGGCGTCTCGGACACCAGCGCCCTCAACCGGGACTCGTCGGCGACGCCGGCGAGGGCGCCAAGCTGCTCGTCGATTACGGCCAGCTCGCTGCGCAGCGACCGCAGGCGCTCGGCCGACGCCGACAGCTGCTTTTCGACCAACCACCGGGACATGGTCAGTGGAGTGTACCGCCGGTCTGCACGCAACCCCCGTGATCGACCAGCGGTCGGGCCGGGAACCGAATCGCCCACCTCGTCGTCCAAGCCGGGGCGAGAGGAGGTCGACGTGGAGCGACTGCGAACGGTACGGCGTCGGCGGAGAGTCTGGGCCGGAGCCATGGCATTGACGGCACTCGTCGGTGCCGGGGCGCTCGTGGCGGTGATCGAAGACAACCCGTCGGAGCGTGGCGGCACGACCGGGACGCCGGCGTCGAGCCCCGAGGCCCCGGCCTCCGACACCGTCGGACCTTCCACCGACGAGGCCGGGCGCGGCACGCCGCGCTCGAAAGGCGGGTCGGGGTCGGACACGGCGATGGCCCAGGCCGGCCCGGCCGGGCCCGCGGGAGCGGGCGGAGCGGGCGGCGTCGTGCCCCCGGGCGGGCCTCGGGTGGTGCGCACCGCAAGCCTTCGCGTGGAGGTGGCCCACGGCGGGTTCGGCGGCGCCTTCGACAAGGCCCAGGCCCTCGCCACCGCCAACGGCGGGTTCGTCGCCTCGTCGTCGACGGCGACGGGCGGGAGGACCTCCGTCGAGCCCACGAGCGCCGAGGAGGGCGCCAAGGTGCGTCCGCAGGCGGGCGAGCTCGTCCTGCGGGTACCGGCTGACCGGTTCGACACCGTCCGCCGGGCGCTGGCGGAGCTGGGGACGGTGGGGGGGGAGTCGGTGCAGGGCGACGACGTCACCGCCCAGCTCGTCGACTACGAGGCCAGGCTGAAGAGCCTCTCCGCCGAGGAGGACGCCCTGCGCACGCTTCTGGGCCGGGCGACTGCGGTCGGGGAGGTCCTCGGGGTGCAGGGCCGCTTGTTCGAGGTCCGCCAGCAGGTCGAGCAACTCCAGGCCCAGCGCGATCAGCTCGACCGGGCGGCGACGTTCGCCACCGTGTCGGTGTCGATGTTCGAGCCGGGCGCCGTCACCGGGCCTCCCGCCGAGCCGGTCGACGGGCTGGCCCGTAGCCTGCGTCAGGCGGTCAGGGGCTCGGTCTCGGTGGTCGGAGGGATGATCGTCGTCGTCGGTTGGCTGACCCCGATCGCTCTCTTCGCGCTGGCTGGTTGGGGGGTAGTCCGTCTCGGTCGCCGTCTCCGTCGTCGGCCGTCGCCCGTCGCGACCCCCGAGCCTGCCGCGTGAACCGCTGACATCTCGGCGTCGATGAGCGGCCGAGCTAGGTTGCTCGCCCGTGTCCCGAGCCCGACCGTCGCCTGCCGCGTGGGGGGTGGCGGAGGGGTACCGCGACGCCGCCGGCGGGTGGCGGGAACCGCCGGCGGAGACCCTCGCGGCGGTGTTCGAGGCCATGGGGGCCGAGAGCGAGCAGCCCACCCACGACGCTCACCCGCTGACCGTTCGCCCGGGCGAGGTCGTCGCCGTCGACCATCCATCGGAGCTCACGACCGAGGACGGCGCCACGGTCCGTCTCGACCCCGGCGAGCACCTCCCGTCCGACCTCGCCCTCGGCTACCACGCTCTCGTCGACCTCGACGACCGCCGGCGGCGCTCCGTGATCGTGAGCCCGAGAGCCTGCACGCTGCCGGCCGACGCTCCCGCGTGGGGCTGGGCCGCGCAGCTCTACGCCGCCCGGTCGCGGCACAGCTGGGGCATCGGCGACCTCGGTGACCTGGCCGAGCTGGGCCGGTGGTCGACGGGTGAGCTCGGTGCCGGGCTGCTGCTCATCAACCCGCTCCACGCCGCTGTCCCCCTGCTCCCCCAGGAACCCAGCCCCTACTACCCGAGCAGCCGCCGCTTCCGGAACCCGCTGTACCTGCGCATCGAGGATGTGCCCGGTGCCCACGACCTCGGGCCCGCCCTCGACGAGCTGGCGACCGCTGGACGGGCCCTGAACAACGACCGCCGCATCGACCGCGACGCCGTCTTCCGCCTGAAGATGGGCGCGCTGGGGCGCATCTGGGAGCGGTTTGGCGGCGACCCGGCCTTCGAGCGTTGGAGCCACGGGCAGGGTCCCACCCTCGAGACCTACGCCACGTTCTGCGTGCTGAGCGAGGAGCACGGCCGGCCGTGGCAGAACTGGCCCGTGAACCTGCGCCATCCTGCGGGCCCCGGCGTAGCCGCCTTCCGGACTGCACACCGGCGGCGCGTCGACTTCCACCGGTGGGTGCAATGGCTGATCGACTCTCAGCTGGCACACGCGTCAGCGGAGATCCCGATGATGCAGGACCTGGCGGTGGGGTTCGACCCCGGCGGGGCCGACGCATGGGAGTGGCAGGACGTGATCGCCCCGGGCATGTCGGTCGGTGCTCCGCCCGACGAGTTCAACATGGGGGGCCAGGACTGGGGGCTCCCGCCGTTCGACCCCTGGCGGCTACGGGCGGCGGGCCACCGACCGTTCGTGGAGACCGTTCGCTCCGCCTTCCGGCACGCCGGAGGTCTTCGGCTCGACCACGTGATGGGGCTCTTCCGACTGTTCTGGGTTCCGCACGGGGCCAGCCCGGCCGACGGCACCTACGTGCGCTATCCCGCAGCCGAGCTGCTCGACGTGGTGGCGCTCGAAAGCCACCGGGCCGGCGCCTTCGTGGTCGGCGAAGACCTCGGGACGGTGGAGCACGACGTCCGGCGGGAGCTGGCGGAGCGCAACGTGCTCTCCTACCGGCTGCTGTGGTTCGAGGCGGGCGACCCCGCCGACTGGCCCGAGCGAGCACTGGGGGCGGTGACCACCCACGACCTGCCCACCGTGGCCGGGCTGTGGTCCGGTTCCGACGTCCGGGCCCAGCGCGAGATCGGCATGGACCCGAACGACCACGCCACCGGGCGCCTGCGTGACCGCCTGGGCCGGTGGGCCGGCGTCGGGCCCACAGCTTCGGCGGACGATGTCGTGGCCGGCACCTACGCCACCCTGGCCCGAGCGCCGTCGGTGCTGCTCACCGCCGCCCTCGACGACGCCCTCGCCGTCGAGGAACGCCCGAACATGCCCGGCACGCTCGACGAGTGGCCCAACTGGTCGATCGCCCTCCCGGCCCCCCTGGAGGAGTTGCGGAGCGACCCCCGCCCCGCCGAGATCGCCCGCCACCTCCGCCGCCAGGAGGCCTGACCGCTCGCCGGCGGCCCACCCGAGTCACCGGGCCGGGCTGAGGGAGCCGCCGAAGCGTGGGAGGAGGGTCGCAGCCGGTACCGTCGGCGGTCGTGTCCATGACCATCGAGGGCCTGCGCCTGTGGATCGCCGGTACCAACGCCTGGATCGTCGCCCCGTCGGGACCAGGAGGCGAGTGCGTACTGGTCGACGCCCCTCCCGATCCGGAGGCCATCGTCGGCCGGCTGGCGGAGCAGGGGCTGCGACTGGTGGCGCTGCTGGCCACCCACGGCCACGTCGACCACGTCGGCGGGGTCTCGGAGGTGGTCGGTGCCCAGGAGCACGACGTCGCCGTCCACCTCCACGAAGCCGACCGCCACATGCTGCTCGACCCGGTGGGCACGGGTGGCACCCTCGGGCGGGTGCTGGCCGGCGAGGAGCTCGACCTCGAACCTCCCGAGCTCCTCTACGGGCTCGACGACGGTCAACGGGTATCGGGAGCGGGCATGACCTTCACCGCCGTCCACACGCCCGGGCACACCCAGGGGTCGGTGTGCTTCCTGCTCGACGTCGACGGCGAGCCGCCCGTCCTGTTCAGCGGCGACCACCTCTTCGCCGGTTCGATCGGCCGCACCGACCTCCCCGGCGGTTCCCACGACCAGCTTCTGGCGTCGATGGCCGAGAAGATCCTTCCCCTGTCCGACGACGTCCGGGTCCTTCCTGGCCACGGCGCCACCACCACCATCGGCGACGAGCGGCGAACCAACCCGTTCCTGACCCGGCTCCCGGCCCGGTAGGCCGTCGGGTGGCGTCAACTGACGCAGAGAAAGACCGGCCTGTTCGGTACCCTGGGTCGGATGAGAGGGGGACGCAGACCGACGACCGTTGTCTTCGTCCTGGCCGCCATCACGGTGAGCATCGCCGGTTGGCGTTACGGGAGCCCGGTCAAGGGCACCGCCGCCACCGCCGGCCCGCGGGTCGCGGTGCTGGCTCCGCCACCGTCGGTCCCGGCGGCGATCCCCGAGCCCGCTCCGGAGCCCGCTCCGGAGCCGGCTCCCACGCCGGCCACCACCGAGGACCCGGAAGGCTCCCGGCTCCGGCTCGGACTGGCCCGGCCGGTGGGGTCGCCGGCCACCATCGCCGACGCCACCGGGCTCGAGGTGCCGGTGTTCAGCGCACCGGGCGATGCGGAGCCCGGGCTCACCCTCAAGAACCCCACGTTTGAAGGTCTCCCCGTCGTGTTCCTGGTCATGCAGCGACAGGGTGACTGGCTGGAGGTGCAGCTGTCCCGGCGCCCCCACCAGAGCACCGCCTGGGTCCGGGCCGCCGATGTCAGCCTGCGCCAGACCACCTACCGGGTGGTCATCGACTCGTCGGCCAAGCGCCTCACCGCTTACGACGGGAGCACCGTCGCCATGGAGGCACCCGTCGGCGTGGGGGTGGGCCGCACGCCCACACCCACCGGCATCTTCTTCATCGACGGCGCCGTCCGACTGGCCAACCCCAACGGGCCTTACGGCACGCACCAACTGAGCGTGGCGGCGTTCTCCAACGTGCTGACGAGCTTCGGCGGCGGCAACGGCCAGATCGCGATCCACGGCACGAACCAGCCGGCAAAGGTGGGCTCGGCGGTGAGCAACGGCTGCGTCCGGATGACCAACGACACCGTCACCCGGCTGGTGTCGATGGTCCCGGTCGGGACCCCGGTCGAGATCGTCTGACGAAACCGGGGCCTCCGGGGCACCTAGGTGTCCGGAACAGGGTTCTCGGGTAGTTTCACCAGCGGAAGCACCCCTGTGGCTTCATACGTGTGCGCGTCACCATCCGCTCGGGTGTCAAGCAGAGCGTCTCAGAGAGAGGAAGCGATATGGGAGCAAAAGAGACCCCGAAGAACCGCTCCGACAGCAGAGGAGCCGGCCCGTCGTTCACGACCGCGGGAGCCATACCCGGCGGGTCCGAGGTCGGCTGGAACACGGCGAACCCGGACGCCGATGCGACCAAGCCCGACTCGCTGCCCGATGCCGTCGCCGAGAGCATGGAGACGGACGAAGAGGTGGAAGACATGCCTGCCGTCGAGGAGGACGAGCCGGGCCCCGAGATGTCGATGGCCGGGGCGATGCCCGGCGGGTCCGAGACCAGTTGGACGACGGCATACCCGAGCCCCGACGCGTCCAAGCCCGAGACCATGCCGAGCAGCATGAACCCCGACGCCGAGACCGAGACCGAGGACCAGGTCTAACCAGACACGCAATAGCGGTCGGGCCTCATCGGTGGCCCGGCTGCTCGGCTGCGGCCCCCGCCCCGTGGTGGGCCCGGGCCCCTCGGGTCAGAGAATCCAGCGGTGCTCCCGATACCAGGCGACGTTGCGGGCGATGCTCGCCCGCACGTCGGTTTCCTTCGGCTCGAAACCGGTATCGAGGAGGGCGGCGACCGAGAGCCGGTTGTTGCGGTTGACCTTGCGCATGAACCGGAAGCGTTCCTCGGTGAGCAGGATGTCGTCGGCCATACCCTCGGCCAGCATCTCGTCGCGTACCGCGGCCCGCTCGTCGTACGGCATCCCGCAGTCGGGGTCGTCGGACGGCTCGAGACCCATGCCGAACTCGTCGGCCAGAGCCTCGGCCACCTCCAGGCTGGTCGGGTAGACGCCCGACGTGACGTTGAACGCCCGTCCGCAGACGCCGTCGTGGGTCGCCAGGTGCAGGCATGCGCCCACCAGGTCGTCCATGTGGACCATCCGCTGCTCGATCGGCTCCCGGTGCACGGCGACGCTGTCGAGCCCGGCCCGGTGTTCGACAGCCACGTCGAGCACCGCGCTGGCCAGCAGCTTGACCGCCCCCGGGCCGTAGACCGACACCGGCCGCACGACGACGGCGTCGAGACCGCCCTCGACCGCCGCCCACACCGCCCGCTCGGCGCCCAGCTTGGCCTTCCCGTAGCCCCGGCTGGGCTGAGGCACGACGTCCTCTTTCACCGGCAGCGGGAGCGGCACCTCCTCGCCGTAGACGGCGGTGGTGCTCATGTGGAGAAACCGCTCGACACCGGTGGCCGACGCGGCGTCGACCAGGCGGCCCGTGCCCACGACGTTCACCCGCTCCATCTCCTCTTCGTCGGAGCGGGAGCTGGACGCGCCGGCGAGATGGAACACGTGGGTGACGCCGCTTAGCAGCGGCACCAGGTCGTCGGCGCCCGCGATGTCGGCGGTGAGGTACTCCACCTCCTCCGGAAGGTGGTCAGGGCGCGACCGCCGGCCGGCGGCGCGCACCTCCCATCCCGCGTCGACCAGGGCGGGGGCGAGGTACCCGCCGATGTACCCGGTTGCACCGGTGACCAGGGCTGCGCGTTTCGCCATGGCCCGTTACCTTCGCGCGCCGATGGAGGTCTCCGTCTACTTCAACCCCTCATGCTCCAACTGCCGGACGGCGCGGGCCCTCCTCGAGGAGCGAGGGGTCGAGGCCGACTACGTCCGCTATCTCGACCGGGCTCCGAGCCGTGACGAGCTGCGGAGGGTGTTGGCCATGCTCGGCACCGACGACCCCCGCACCATCGTGCGGGAGAAGGAGCCGGCCTATGGCGAGTTGGGGCTCGACGAGGCGAGCGACGACGAACTGGTTGACGCCATGACAGCCCACCCCTCCCTCATTCAGCGCCCGATCGTGATCGTGGGCGATCGTGCCGTCGTCGCCCGGCCGCCCGAGCGCCTGCTGGAACTTCTCGACGGCGCCCGGTAGTCGTCGGCAGGCCAGGGGGGCGGGGGCGGCGCCTAGGCGGGGAGGCGCATTGCCCTTACAGTAGTGCCCAGGCTCCCGTCGGGGCGGCGACCAGGGACAGGTCGGCCTCCACCCATTTCCCGGCGCCGTCCTGGAAGCGGACGGCGTCGGTGCTCACCAGCGCGGTGGTGGTGCCGTCGGGGTTGCGGTAGAGGCGGCGGGTGGGAGTGGTCTGGTCGTCGAGGGGCGTGGAGCGGGCCGGGTCGAACGCCGCTCCTTTGGGAACCGGTCGGCGCTCACCGAGCTCGGCCGGGTGCGGCGGCGGGTCCCGGAAGTCGCCGACGGGCGTCTCGGGCTTGGTCTTGGGGACGGGCTCGGACCTGAGCGCCGGCAGGTCCCGGACCGGCTTGAGCTTGGGCACCTGGGCAGCGACCGGCGCGGCGACGCCACTGAGCGACGCGCCCAGGGCGATGGCGGCAACGCCGAGGATGGCGGAGCGTCGGGGCCGAGTGCGACAAGCTGCCGTGGCCGGTTGCCGCCGACGCGTGGCGTGGCCTGAGGTGGTTCGCATGGGGTGCCGCCTTCCCGCCGAGCCCGGCGAGGACGGTTGCCCTTGCTTGCACGATCACCCCGAGCATGCGCCCCCGAGACCGCCCGCGGCAATGGTCCGAACGGACCTTGTTGATGGTCCGAACGGGCTCGTTGGGCGCCGAGGTGGTTTGCTCTTCGGACACCGCGACAGCCGATTCGGACTCGGCCCCGGGCGGCGCCTAGGCGGGCGTCCAGCCGATGGCAATCTGCGACCGCACGCTCTCGTCGAGGCAACCGTCGCCATCGGGGTCGTAGCAGAAGAGCACCCGCTGCTGGCCGGGAGCGGTGAAGTTGTTGAGGCGGGCGTGGTACTCGTCGTTCCCGGCGGCGCCCGGCCGGCTCTGCACGCCGCTCTGGTGGCAGTGGTCGGCGAACCCGTCGCCGCTGTGGTCGTGGGTCGTGGCCGTCTTGGGGCCGGTGAGGTCGGGGTCGGGGCAGGCGCTGATGTACCCGACGCCGAACGACTCGAACGTCGCCGGCACGTCGACGTCGCTCCTGGTGGCAGTCGACGGCGCCGCCGCGCTGAACAGGCAGGCGTCGTTGTGGACGTTCCTCGCCGTGGAGCCGGGAGGGCTCATCCTCTGGATGTCGGCGACGTCGGGCCGCCCGCAGTTCGACGGGATGTTGACGTCCGGGTTCTCGGTTGCCGCCCCCGTGTCGCGGGCGATGTAGGACGTCGCCCGGGCCGGGACGCTCCCCGACACGCCCGCCATCGCCGGCGCGCCGGACAGCAAGGCCGTCCCGGACAGGCCCAGGGCCACGGCCAATGCCGTCTTCATACGTCCAGCTCGCATGGCGCGCCTCCTCGTTGGTTTAGGAGAGTTCGGCGCCGGAGCCCGGGCGGATGAGACCCAGTTCACGCCTGTCCACCATGGGTAGAGCGCTACGGTGAAGGCCATGCCGGGTCCGGCCCCGAGCCATCCGGTCCCCGGAACGGTGATCGCGGAGCGCTACGAGATGGGCGAGCTCCTCGGTCGCGGGGGGATGGCCGAGGTGTACGCCGGCACCGACCGCCGGCTGGGTCGGCCGGTCGCCATCAAGCTGCTGCTGCCCGAGATGGCCGCTCAGCCCGATTTCCGCACCCGGTTCGAAGCCGAGGCCCGAACCGCGGCGTCGCTCGCCCATCCCAACGCCGTGGGCGTGTACGACACCGGCGAGCACGACGCGGTGCCCTACATCGTGATGGAGCGCCTGCCCGGCGAGACGCTGGCCGACCGCATCGCTGCCGGCCCCGTGGACCCCATGTGGTTGGGGAAGAGGGCCGCTGAGGTGCTCGACGCCCTCGGCGCGGCCCACGCCTCCGGGCTGGTGCACCGCGACGTGAAACCGGCCAACATCCTGATCGCCGCCGACGGCCGGGCCAAGGTGGCCGATTTCGGCATCGCCAAGAGCCTCGAAGCCGGACGCAGCGACCTGACGCAGACCGGTCAACTCCTCGGCACACCCGCCTACCTCGCGCCCGAGCGTCTCGACGGGGCGCCGGCCACCCCCCGGAGCGACCTGTGGGCGCTCGGCGTCGTACTGTACGAGGCGCTCGCCGGGACCCGGCCCTACACCGGTGAGACCGCACTCGGCATCGCCCGGGCCGTGGCCTCGGGTGCCCACCGACCGCTGGCGGAGCTGCGTCCCGATCTCGACCCGGCCGTGGTCGCGGCCGTCGAGCGGGCCATGGATCCCGATCCCGCCCGGCGGTTCGCTACCGCCGCCGAGATGTCGAGCGGTCTCGCCGGGGCATCCCTGGTCGCCGCCGACACCACAGTCGACCTGGCTCCGGCCGGCCACACGATGGTCCTCGATGGCCCGCCGCTCGACAGAACCGCTGTCGGCGGACCCGGTGACCCCGGGCCGGCTGTCGCCGCGGACGTGCCCGGAGGCGGCCGGGGTGCCGACCCTCGTCGTCGCCAGGTGGTGGCCTGGATCCTCGCCGGAGGGCTTCTTCTTCTCCTCCTCGTCGTGCTTCTCTTGTCCCAGGTCGGGGGCGACGGGTCGTCGTCGGTGTCCTCCGGCGCATCGACGACAGTCGCAACCAGGGCAGCGCCGACCACGGTCAGTCCCACCGCCGCTCTCGCCCGCCAGCTCCGCGACGAGGCCGCTCGCCTCGATGGCCAGGGGGCGGTCGCCGGCGGCGTTGCCACCGGGCTCCGGTCCGTCGCCGACCGGGTCGAACGCGGAGGGGGCGGACCGGAGGCGACCACTCTCCTGGCCACCGTGGCCGCCCTCGACCGTGCCGGTCAGCTACCCGATGCCACTGCCGCCGAGGTCGGCGCCATTCTCCGCCGGGTACCCGGGATCGACCCCTCGGTGGCGAACGCCGTCACCCCAACCACGAGAGCCCCCGCACCGAGCGGCGACAGCGGCAAGGGCGGGGGCAAGGGGAAGGACGACTGAGTCAGCGTTGCTTGCGAACCAGCCAGCGGAGACGCTTGGCCCCTTCGAAGGCGGCGTCGGCGGCGAGCTGGCCGATGCTCGTCGACAGGGTGGGGTACACGTGGATGAGGCTGGCCACGTCGGCGAAGCGGATCCCCTGGTTCATGGCCAGCGCCAGCTCGTGGATCATCTCTCCGGCCGACGGGGCGAGGATGTGGGCGCCCACGACCTTCTTGTCCACCGTGACGATGACGAGAGCCCCCCGGGTGGCCCCGTCGGCCCGAGCCCGGTCGGAGTGGGTCAGGTCCTGGCGCCAGACGTCGACGTCATCGCCGTGGAGCTCCCTGGCCTCGGCCACGGTCAGCCCGGCGTGGGCCAGCTCGGGGTCGGTGAACGTGCACCACGGCACGAAGTCGGTGACCGTGCCCTTGCCCGGGAAGAACATGTCGCGGATGGCTCGCACCCCTTCGTAGGCCGCCGAGTGGGTGAAGAGGAATCGCCCGGCCAGGTCACCGGCGGCGTAGACCCAGGGCACGCTCGTGCGCATCCGCCCGTCGACCTCGACGCCCCGGCGGCCCACCCGCACGCCCGCCTCCTCGAGCCCCAGGCCTTCCACGTTGGGCTTGCGCCCGACCGCCACCAGTAGCTCCTCGGCCGCCCACTGGCCGACGGCGCCGGCTTCGGTCCCGTGCACGACCTTGCGGCCGTCATGGACCGTCACCCCTGCGGCCTCGACGTCGAGCCGCAGGTCGACCCCGTCGTCCCGCAGGACCTCGGTGAGAACGGCCACCAGGTCGGGCTCGTCGCGGGGAAGGATGCCCGGGCCCTTCTGCAGGACCGTGACCGCGATGCCCAGCCGGGAGAAACCCTGGGCCATCTCGATGGCGATCGGACCCCCGCCGATCATCACCACGCTTCGGGGCGGACGCTCCACCTCGAACAGCGTCTCGCTGGTGAGGTAGCCCGCCGCGGCCAGCCCCTCGATCGGAGGAGCGGCCGGTCGACTGCCGGTGCACAGGAGCACGAAGCGGGTCTCCAAGGTCCGGCGTGCGCCGTCGGCACCGGACACCCCGACCGTGTTCGGCCCGGACAAACGCGCCTCGCCCTCGACGATCTCGATCCCCATGGCCCGGAACCGTTCGGGGTTGTCGTCGGTGGCGGCCACCTCCTGCTGGACGGCGCGGATGCGGTTCCAGACGAGCGACGTGTCGATCTCGGGCATCACCGACGGCAGCCCGTACCGATCGCCGACCCGCATGGTGTGGGCGGCCTTGGCCGACGCCAGCAGCGCCTTGCTGGGTACGCACCCGGTCCACAGGCAGTCGCCACCCACCCGGCCCTTCTCGACCACCGCGACACGTAGGCCCAGGGTCGCGGCGAACTCGGCCGCCACCATGCCCCCCGACCCCATGCCCAGGATGACCACGTCGTACCGAGCCATCGACCCCCTCGTGCGACCGCACCGACTGTACGGCGCTCGAACGGCGGGCCCGCTCCATCAACGCCAACGGCGACTCCTACGATCGTCGCGTGGGCAACGACGCGAACACCCTGATCATGGACATGATCCTCGGGCTGGGGGCGCTCCTGGCCCTCGTGGCCCTCGTGCGTGGCTGGCGGTCGTTCGTCGACGACGACTTCACCGGGGCCGACCGGCGGGTGGCCACCCAGATCTCGGTGTTCCTGATCCCACCGGTGGTCGTACTGCTCCACGAGGTCGGTCACGCGGTCGCCGCCTGGGTGACGGGGGCCGATGTGGTCGGGTTCCACTACGGGCTCTTCGAGGGATCGGTCACGGTGGAGGGAACCCTCAGCCCTGCGGACAACTGGTTCCTCGCCCTGTCGGGGAACGTGGTCAGTGCCGCCATCGGCCTGGGCATGGTGGCGGCCGGGGCGGCCGCCACTTCGCTCCGGCGACCATGGCGTTACGTGCTCGTGCTGGGCGGGATGTTCGAGGTGTTGTTCGCGCTCGTCGGCTACCCGGTGCTCTCGCTCACCACTCGGTTCGGCGACTGGCTCTCGGTGTACGACTTCTCGGCCACACCCGGCCTGAGCGCCGTCACTCTCGTCTTGCACGGCCTCCTGCTCTGGGGTGTCTGGCGGTGGTGGCGGCGAGACCTGCGGTGGATCCTGTTCGGGGTCGCCAACGGGCAGGAGGCCCGCCTGGCCGAGCTGCAGCAGGCCGTCTGCCGGGACCCCGGCGACATGGCGCCACGGGTCGAGCTGGCCAACCTGTTCGCCGGCCATGGCGAGCTCGGCCTGGCCTCTGCCGCCCTCGACGAGGCTGCGGCCGCCAGCTCCGAGCCAGCGCTTCTGCACCTGGCCCGGGCCCGTCTCGCCCTCTACCAGGGACGCTGGAACGAGGCCATCCTGGCCACCCGGGCGGGCCTCGCCGCCCAGGAACCGGTCACGCCCGGTGGCGCACAGGTCAACGGGCAGGAGGATGACCTTCGGCGACGCCTGTGGGCCAACCAGGGCCTCGCCCTCTCCCAGATGCAGCGGGCCGACCTCGCCCTCGCCGCCTTCGAGCACGTCGACGGCGAGCTTTCGGCCGACGCTCGGGTCCGCTACGGCCGCGGCACGGCCCGGCTGGCCGCAGGCGACGTGCAGGGTGGGCGGGCCGATTTGGCCGCCGTCGTCGCCTCTCTCCCCTCCGACGACTGGCTCCGACGGTGGGCCGAGGCCCGGCTCGACGGCCGAGAGCCGGCGGTGCCCGACGACCGCGACCGTCCGAATTGGCAACGCCGCCAGCAGGCCCCGCCGGCCCCGATCACCGGCGTGTAACACCTCTCTCACCTCTCCGTGGCCCCGGGATCTTGCACTCGAGAGCGCCTACTTCGCTGATCTCGGGGTCCGGCTCGGCTCGTTCGCCGACCTGGCGTCACAGCGCAGCTGACGGCGGCGAGCGAGGACCTGTCGCGAAGCGTCAGGCGGCGGGGCCGATCACCGGCAGGTAGCGAAGCAGGGGCTCGAGCTCGAAGCGGTTCACCACGTTGTCGAAACGGGCGGTGATGCGGCCGTCGGCCCCGACGACGTACACCCACGGCTCGTTCAGGTCCCCGTCGCGCAGCAGCCACTCAGCCGCCGCCTTGTTGATGACCTTGCCCTGGAAGTCGCGCCAGATCTCGATGTGCACGAAGCTGGCGCGGTCGCCGTAGACGCCGGCCAACTCCTCCACGACGTCGGTGACCGGCCCGCAGAACCGGCTCTGGCAGTACACCGGTGTGGAGAACACGACGACGGCCGGGCGCCCGGCGGCCAGAGCGGCGGCGACGGTGGTGCTGTGCAGCGACGGGTCGGGGACCTCGGCGCCGCCGCCCGCCCGGGAATCAATACCGGCCTTCGGCGCGTCCGCCGACGAGAGGGTGAGGTTCTCGCTGGCAATGGCGGGGTCGCCCGGCGCGGGGACGACGTGGCTCTCGGAGACGGCGAACGCACCGGTGCCCTTGCGCTCCTTGCCGTCGATGCGGGCGGTGAGCTCCACCTGCCAGAAGCCGGCACGGTCGAAGTCGGTCTCGGCGGCATAGACCCCGCGCTCGCTGCCCTTCGCCAGGCGAGGCTCGGCCGGAGCCGGGGTGACGAGGGCGGTGCCCGGAACGGGTAGATAGGCGGCCCGGACCGGCGGCCCCGGCTTCGAGGGCACCGACCCGGTGCCGGTACCGGCGAACGAGAAGCGCAGCTCGGGTGAGCCATAGCCGATGAGCTCCTGGTCGGTGGTAACGACTCCGACGAGGAAGCGGCTGACCCGGCCCACGGCGAGGTCGAAGCTGGCGACCTGGACGGACAGGTCGTCGCCGGACGAGGCCGGCGCCTCGTCGCCGTCCGACGAGCAGGCGCCGACCATCACCGCGAGCACCGCCAGCAGCGCGAGGCGGCGCCGGCGGCGTGATCGCAAAGACGTCACGGGCAGTCGGGCGACGAGGCGGACAGCCGGGTCAGGCTGGTCCGCGTGGCGTCGAGTAGACGGTTCAGGTCGGCGGTCAGGGTCGGCGACCCGGATCCGAGGCCGGCCTCCACCGCCTCCTTGGCCTCGAGGAGACGCGCCACGAGAGGTCGGTCGACGGGCTCGAGGGCCCGGGCGAGTGCGTGGAGAGGTTCGTGCGATCGATCGTAGAAGGCGGTCCTGGCCGATTGCACGTCGGTCGCAGCCGTGGCCCGTGCCTGGCACAGCCCCAGGACGGCCCCGTCCGCCCGCGCCGCCGGGAGGCCGGCGACCGTGCTCGGAGTGCCGCCGTCGCCCTTCCCGCCACAGGCCATCACCGCCAAGACGAGGCAGACGGCACCAGTGACCCCTCGCGCCCCCCGGCCCGCCTCGTACGGTGCCGCACCCGGCTGCGCCGGTGCCGTCACCATTCAGGCCTTCTCCGTGACGCCGGCTGCGTCGAAGGTGGCCATCTCCCGCAGCACCTTGGCCGCCGCCTGCACCAGGGGAAGGGCGAGGCACGCCCCGGTGCCCTCGCCCAGGCGCAGGCCCAGGTCGAGCAGGGGCTCCAGACCCAGGTGCTCGAGGGCGGCGGCGGCGCCAGGCTCGGTGGAGCGATGACCGGCCACACAGTAGGCCACCACGCCGGGAGCGAGGGCGGCGGCGGCGAGGACCCCGGCCAGGGCGATGACCCCGTCGACCACGACGGGGACGCGCGCCCCGGCGGCGCCGACCGTAAAGCCGGCGAGAGCGGCGATCTCCAGGCCTCCGAGCGAGGCCAGGACCGCCAGCGGCCCCCCCGACAGGGTGCCGTCGGCGCCGGCTCGCGCCAGGGCCGCCTCGACGACCGCCACCTTGCGGGCCCAGATCGTGTCATCGATGCCGGTGCCCCTACCCGTGACCTCGGCGGCCGGTCGACCGGTGAAGGCCGCCACCAACGCCGCCGATGGCGTGGTGTTGGCGATCCCCATGTCACCGGTGACGAGGCAACGGGCACCGGCCGCCACCGCCGCGGCGGCGGCGGCGGCGCCTACGTCGAGGGCCCGACCGGCGTCATCGACGGTCATGGCCGGCTCACGGACCAGGTTGGCCGTGCCTGCCCGAACCTTGGCGTCGACGAGCCCGGGGGCGGGATCCAAGCGCCGGACAACGCCGACGTCGACCACGACGACGCTGGCACCGCCGTGGCGGGCGAGCACGTTGACGGCTGCTCCTCCGGCGCAGAAATTGGCGACCATCTGGGCCGTCACCTCCTGCGGCCAGGGCGTGACGCCCTCGGCCACGACCCCATGGTCACCGACGAACACGACCACCGTCGCCGGGTCGGGAACCGGGGGCGGGAACACGCCGGCGATGCCGGCCAGGCGGGCACCGAGAACCTCGAGGCGGCCCAGGGAGCCACGTGGTTTGGTCAGTCGCTCGTGGTGGGCGGCCGCCTCCGTGGCCGCGGCTGCGTCCGGAGGGCGGAGCTGGGCGGCGGCCCGGGCGAACGGGCGGTCGGGAATCACCGTTAGAGAGCGGCGCGGGTCAGGTGGGGATGCCGGTGCGGTCGTCGAGGGCCTCGGGGAGCGGCTTGGGCGTGTGGACGAACAGCACCCTGTTGAGGATCACGAACTTGGCGATCCACAGCACGCCGAACGACGCCAGCCCTGCGAACATCACGATCAGGGTGCGCAGGAGGTGGACGGTCGTGATGTCGTCGGCCATCGTCTTGGCGGCGTCGGCCACCACCGTGGAGAAGATGAGGCCGATGAGAGCCATCCCCCAGAAGGGCATGATCTCCTTCATCAGATGCGACCGGCCCGACTTGCCCCACACCCATGCCCGGTTCAGGCAGTACGACGGGATGGCCGACACCATGACCGCCCAGATGTTGGCGTCGCGGGCACTGAAGTGGAACAACCCCAGGGTGATGAACAGCACGATCTCGTAGACGATGACCGAGACGACCGACACCATGCTGTACTTCACGAACTTCCTGCCCTCGTGACCGCGCGCCCACGCCACCGCGCCGGCCGGAGAAAAATCCATCGGATGATGGTACCCGCCGTTCTCCGGCCTTCCGGCTCACGGTGGAGCGGTCGGGGACGCCGGCTGCCGGGGGCCCTTCCGGGGGTACGGTGGCCGCATGAGCCAGGAGAGCACGGTCGAGGCCCTGGGCCTGGCCGTGGCCGCCGGGGTCCCCGTCCTGTTGTGGGGGGCGCCGGGCACCGGCAAGACCTCGGCGATCCGGGCCATGGCCGACGCCATGAGCTGGCCGTGCGAGACCGTCATCGCCGCCATCAGGGAGCCGTCCGATTTCGCCGGCCTGCCCATCGTCCGGGAGGCCGAGGTGCAGATGGCCCCTCCTCGGTGGGCCCAGCGCCTGGCCGTGTCGGGCAAGGGCCTGCTGTTCCTCGACGAGATCTCCACCGCCCCACCGGCGGTGCAGGCCGCCCTGCTGCGCGTCGTCCTCGAGCGGGTCGTGGGCGACCTCCCCCTGCCCGACGGCGTCGTGGTCGTGGCCGCCGCCAACCCTCCTGAGCAGGCGGCCGACGGTTGGGACCTGGCGGCCCCCCTCGCCAACCGCTTCTGCCACCTCGACTGGGAGGTCGAGCCCGCCGCCCTGGCCCGCGGCCTCGCCGGCGGCTGGGACGCGCCCACCGTCCCGACGCTCCCCGAGGCGTGGGAGGACGGCATCGCTGTCACCAGGGGCCTGATCTCGGCGTTCATCACCGTCCGCCCGGGTCTCGCCCTCGACCTGCCCACCGATGCCGCCCGTGCCGGGCGGGGCTGGCCCAGTCCCCGCACCTGGGACATGGCCGCCCGGGTGTGGACCGCAGCCAGGGCGGCGGGGGCGTCGACCGAGGCGGAGACCGCCCTGGTCACCGGGGCGTTGGGCGAAGGGGCGGGTATCGAGCTGCTCATGTGGCAGATGGAGATGGACCTGCCAGACCCCGAGGCGGTGCTGGCCGACCCCGACGCCTTCGAGGTGCCCGAGCGCGGCGACCGGGCCCACGCGGTGCTTTCATCGGTGGCCGCGGCGGTGGCCGCCGATCCCACCATCGAACGCTGGTTGGCGGGCTGGCGGGTGCTGGGCAAGGCCGGCGAGGGCGCGCCCGACGTGGCCGCGGTGGCCGCCCGGGTGCTGGCCCAGTGCCGGCCCAAGGGCGCCCCGGCCCCTCCCGAGGTCAAGCTCTTCGCTCCCCTCCTCAAGGGAGCCGGCTGGGTCTGATGTCGCCCGCGGAAGGCGGCGACCCCGTGCTCGACTCGCGCAAGCTGACGCTGGCTCGGTTGTGGGCGGTGAGCCGGCACCCGTACCTGGCGGCGGCGATCTTCGCTTCGCCGGTCATCGCCGCCCCCGGGCTGGGCAAGGTCACCGTCGACGAGTCGTGGCGGCTCTACGTCGACCCCGAGGTGGTCGACACCTGGAGCATCGAGATCCTCGGGAGCATGTTGGTGCACCACGCCGGGCACCTGGTCCGCGACCACGCCGGCCGGGCCCGCAGTCTGGGCGTCGAACGCCATGGGGCCAAGACCTGGGCGCTGGCCGCCGACGCCGAGATCAACGACGACCTGATCGGCACGGGGTTACGGCTCCCCGACGACCGGGTCGTTCCCCACGAGCTCGGGTGGCGTCCCGGACGCCTGGCCGAGGAGTACTTCCACGCCAAACACCTCGAGACCGACAGCGAACCCGACTGCGGCAGCGGGTCCGACGGAGCGGTCCGCGACTGGGAGATGTCGGGCGACCAGGGCAGCGGCATGCCCCCCGGGGAACGCCACCTGCTGCGCTGCCAGGTGGCCAACAACGTGCTCCGGTACATGCGGGAGGGGCGGGGACGCCTCTCCTCGGGCTGGAGGCGCTGGGCCGAGAACCAGCTCGATCCCAAGGTCGACTGGCGACGGGTCCTGGCCGCCGAGATCCGCAAGGGCGTCAGCACGGTCACCGGAAGGGTCGACTACACCTACCGGCGACCGTCGCGTCGGGCGCACGCCACGCCGGGCATCGTCCTGCCCGCGCTGGAGCGTCCCGTACCCGAGATCGCCATCGTGTGCGACACCTCCGGGTCCATGTCCGAGGAGCAGCTCGCTCGCCTCCTGGCCGAGATCGACGGCGTCCTGAAGGGCGTGGGCCTGGCCCGGGGGCAGGTGAGGGTGCTGTCCGTAGACGCCCAGGTGAAGTCGGTCCGCAGAGTGGCCACGGCGGCGGCGGTCGACCTCGTCGGCGGCGGGGGCACCGACATGGGTGTGGGCCTGGCGGCGGTGGCGAAGCTGCGACCGCGGCCGTCGGTGGTCGTCGTGCTAACCGACGGGCTCACTCCCTGGCCCGAGGACCCCCCCAAGGGCATGCAGGTGGTGGTGTGCATGGTGACAAGTGCCGAACACGGACGTGGCGGGCGCCCGTGGGCCGCACCAACCTGGGCCCGAGTGGTGCACGTCGACGAATGAGGGCATCGTGACCCTTCCCGCCCGGCCCCGCTGGTACCACCACGTGGACGCCGTGTCGGCGACGGTGCCCTGCGAGGGGGAGGACCACCGGGTTACCTGGCGGCGGGGCAAATTTGTCCTCGAGGACCACGATCTGAGCGCCGAGCGGGCGATGCTCGTGCTCGGTGGTGAGCCGTGCGCGTGCCTGCACGCGATGCGCCTGTGGCGCGACCAGTTCCGCATGCCCCCCGAGCTGTTCAGCCGCATGCACACCTGGATGGGCGACGACGCGGTGCTCGCGCCTCGCGAGATGGCCCTGCCTCGGGAGCTGGGAATGACACTGAGTTGGGCCCGCGACTGGCGCCGGGCGTCCTACATCGACAAGCACGGCCCCCTTCTCCAGGAGCAGGCCAAGGAACGGGCCCTCGCTCCGTTCCGCCAGCACCTCACCTTCGAGAAACAGCGGTTCGGGAGCCGGGTGATGTCCGGGGCCAAGGTCGAGATCGTGCCCGACCACGAACCGACGACGGTGACGGGCCGCATGGACAAGGTCGCGGTGCGGGCGGTGGCGACGCTCCATCCCCGGTGGCTCGTCGACGTGTGGCCTCTCGGGATCGGCGTGGTCGACGGAGCTTTCGTCCTCGAGATGGTCGAACACGACTGGCTCCGTCCCCTCGTGCGGGCGGTTCGCTGGGAGGACCGCCCGGGGACGACCCGGGCGCCGGTGGTGGCACTGGCCCGGCTGGAGGCGGAGACCGAGGCCGACGGCGGCTGGCACCTCACGTGGGCGGAAGCGACCGATCGGCCCCGTACGGCGGTGCCGAGGTCTGATAGAATTTTCAAATAGGCGCCCGGGAAAGATAGGGCACATCTCCAATCCCGTGCTTGACAGCCGGGAAAGCTGGTCGTTCTTCTTCTGAGTTCTCCCTTCGCTCCAGTGACCGCGCCAGCCTCTCCCTCGACCACCGCCCAGCACGCGGAGCTTGCCATCGAGCAGGCAGTGATCGATCATGCCTACGAACGCCTCGAGGCCATGCGCGAGCAGGCCCGCAAGGTGGCCGCCGGCGTGCTCGACCAAGGCCCCGGTGGTACCCATCAGGCCAGGCTCGAGCGAGACGTCCGCATGCACCTCACCGAGCGCCGCCTGGCCGACCTCCGGGTGGGCGACGCCCCGCTCTGCTTCGGCCGCACCGACCACGACGACGGAGAGCGCCTCTACATCGGGAGGATCGCCGTCTCCGACGAGCAGCACGACGCCCTCGTGGTCGATTGGCGGGCGCCGGCGGCCGAGGCCTTCTACCGGGCCACCGGTCGCCACCCGATGGGGCTCACCCGGCGGCGCCACTTCATCCTGCGGGACCGCCGCCTGGTCGGCATCGACGACGAGCTACTGGGGAGCCGGGCGTTCGGCGGCGACGCCGACGGCACCGGCGGGACCGCGAACAGCACCGCCGCGGACGGGCTCGTGCTCATGGGCGAAGCGGCCCTTCTCGCCGCCCTCCAGCGCTCCCGCACGGGGCGCATGGGCGACATCGTCGCCACGATCCAGGCCGAGCAGGACGAGATCATCCGGGCTCCCCTGCCGGGCATCCTCGTCGTCGAGGGCGGCCCCGGGTCGGGGAAGACGGCGGTGGCCCTGCACCGTGCCGCCTACCTGCTCTACACCCATCGGTTCCCGCTCGATCGCGCCGGAGTGCTCCTGGTCGGTCCCAACCGGGTCTTCCTCCGCTACATCGAGGACGTGCTGCCCGCCCTCGGCGAGCACACCGTCGCCTTCGCCACGCCGGCTGGTCTCCGGCCGACAACGCCCCTCAGGGGCGTCGACTCGCCGGCGGCGGCACGGGTCAAGGGCGATCCCCGGATGTCCGAGGTGCTGGCACAGGCCGTCCGGCAACGCCAACAGCCTCTCGCCGAGCCGGCGACCATCCCCCATGGAGCCCACCGCCTGGGCGTGTCGGTGTCCGACTCCGCCGGTGTCATCGCCCGCTCGCGCCGGCGTGGCGGCAGCCACAACGAGCGGCGTGCGGGAGTGGAGCGTGGCCTGCTCCGCCTGCTCGTACGCCAGCTCGCGCGTGGAGTGGCCGCCGATGATGGTGCCCGGGCCGAGGTGGAGGAAGCGCTGCGCACCGAGCCGGCATTCGTCGCCGTTTGCGACTCCTTGTGGCCGATCCTCACGCCCGAAGCGCTCCTGCACCGGCTCCTCGGCTCGCCGGCGCTGCTCTCCGATGCCGGAGGGGGCGTCCTGTCGAAGGAGGAGAGCGCCGCCCTCCACCGCCCCCGCAGCGCCCGGCTCTCCGAGGTGCCGTGGTCGGAGGCCGACATCCCCCTCCTCGACGAGGCGGGCGATCTCCTCGGGCCCCTCCCCGCCGGGGGTGCCCGCCCGCGTGCCGGCATCGACGACGAGAGCGAGCGATGGGCGATCGACCGCACGCTCGACGACATGGGGGCCACCGACCCGCAGATGCGGGCCGCCCTGCGCCGGCGCCTCCTGGCCGAGGCCGACAATGGCGATGGCGACGTTCCCGACCTCGCCAGCCGCACGTTCGGCCACATCGTGGTCGACGAGGCGCAAGAGCTCTCGCCGATGCAGTGGCGCATGCTCGGCCGTCGGTGCCCGAGTGGGTCGATGACGATCGTCGGCGACCTCGGTCAGGCCACCGGGGTCTGGGCCCCGACGAGTTGGGACGAAGTGGTCGCCCACCTTCCACGCCGCCGGGAGCCGAAGGTGGCCACCCTCACCGTCAACTACCGCACGCCCGCCGAGGTCATGGATATCGCCGCCCGGGTCCTGGCCGAGGCGTCTCCCGGCCGTGTGCCCCCCATCCCGGTGCGACGATCGGGCATCGATCCCGTGTTCGACCGGGTCGGCGCCGACGAGCTGGTGGTCGAGGCCGCAGCCGCCGTGCGGGCAGAGGTCGGACGGGTCGCCCCCGGCAAGGTCGGTGTGGTGACCGCCGCGGCCCTGCTCCCGCAGCTGGCCGAGGCCCTCGGACCGGAGGTGGCGGCCACGTCCACCGACGGGCGGGTCCTCGACGCTCCGGCGGCCCTCCTCCTGGTGGCCACGGCCAAGGGGCTGGAATTCGACTCCGTGGTGCTGGTCGAGCCATCGGCGGTTGTCGAGGAGAGTCCCCAGGGCCTGCACGCCCTGTACGTGGCCCTCACTCGCACGACCTCCCGGCTCCGGGTCGTGCACGCGGGCACGCTTCCGTCTGCGCTGACCGGCGACGTCTCCGTCGCCACGCGGGCCTGACACGCTCGCGGCGCCGGTACCGCCAGGAATGGATGGCAGGATGACGCCGTGGCCGACGCCAGTGTCTGGGAGATCGCGCCCACCGGCCCCCTTCGGGGCGATGTCAGGGTCGGTGGCGCCAAGAACGCGGTGACCAAGCTCTTGGTCGCTTCGCTCCTCGCCGACGCGCCCAGCACGATCCTCAACGCCCCGTCCCTCGGCGACGTCGACATCACCGCCTCGATGCTGCGGTCGCTGGGAGCCGGGGTGTGCGTCGAGCCCGTCCCGGGCGATGCCGGCTCCACGATCACCGTCGATCCGGTCACCGTTAGCGACGGCCGCATCCCCGTTTCCTACTCGGGGCGCAACCGGGTGCCGATCCTGCTGGTCGGGCCCCTCCTCCACCGCCTCGGTGAGGCGTTCGTGCCCCTGGTCGGCGGCGACCGCATCGGTACCCGGCCGCTCGACTTCCACATCGACGCCCTTCGACGGTTCGGAGCCGAGGTCGAGCTCACGCCCGTCGGGCTGGAGGCCAAGGCCAGCCGCCTCGAGGGGACGCATATCCGGCTGTCGTTCCCGAGCGTGGGGGCGACCGAGAGCGTACTGCTCACCGCAGCCAGGGCCGAGGGACGAACGACGCTCGAGAACGCCGCCATCGAGCCCGAGGTCGTGGAGCTGGCCCTGTTCCTCCAGCGCATGGGTGCCCGCATCGAGATGCAGCCCGACCGGGTGTTCGTGATCGAGGGTGTCCAGTCACTCGGAGGCGCCCACCAGCGCCTCGGCGGCGATCGCATCGAGGCGATGTCGTACCTGGTCGCCGGCCTGGCGACCGGTGGTCGCGTCCGGGTCCGGGGCTGCTCCCAGGACCGCCTGGTCACCGCCATCTCCACCCTCCAGCGCATGGGCGCCAACTTCGAGATCTTCGACGACGGTATCGCCGCCGAGGCCGAACGCCTGCGACCGGCGGCGGTGCAGACCTCGACCCACCCGGGATTCATGACCGATTGGCAGCCCCCCCTGGTCGTGCTGTTCACCCAGGTACCGGGGATGTCGGTGGTGCACGAGACCGTGTTCGAGGACCGCTTGGGCTACGTGGAGGCGCTACGGGCCATGGGCGCCGAGGTGGAGCTGTTCGAGCAGTGCCTGGTCGGCCAGGCGTGTCGCTTCCAGCAGAGCGGGTGGCAGCACTCCGCACTGGTGCGGGGCGTCACCGCTCTGCAGGGCGCCGACATGGTCATGCCCGACGTGAGGGGCGCGTTCGCCTACGTCATCGCCGCCGCCGCCGGCCAGGGCCGGTCGACCCTTCGTGGCGTCCACCACCTCGAACGGGGCTACGACCGCCCCCTCGAGAAGTTCTCCGAGCTCGGGCTGTCGATAACGCCGTCGTAGCGACCCGAACGACCCTCACCCGGCGATGGCGGGCCACACACCGGCCGCGGTGGTCGCCCAGTCGTAGATCGAGCGGCCAACGGTGCCCGTATCGTCGCAGGCGGCGGCGAAACGCCGGTAGTCGACGGTCGTGGCCTCGTCGCCGATGCCGCCTATGGCATGCACCACCGCGCCGGGCTGGTCCAGGTGGTCGCGGATCATGCGGACGTTCTCGGCGGTGTACCGGTACGCGTCGCGGTAGGGGGAATCGGCGCTGCGGTTCGTCCAATAGCTCATCGGCAGCCACGCATCGAATAACGGTGCCAGCCCCTTCCAAGGGAACTCCGGCCAGTAGGCGGTGTTGATCAGGTCGGTCACTACCGGCGGCAACACGATGGCACCCACCGGCAACCCCGCGGCCACCACCCGCAGGTGCCGCGAGAGGTCCACGAGGCGGGCCGAGCGGGTGGCGTGGTCGGCCACGCCCGCCCTCCACTCGATGTCGAGGCCGACGGCGTCGAAGCCACGCCCGCCGACGGTGAACCTGACGATGGCATCCAGATGCCGGCGCTCCTCGTCGAGGTTGGCGAACCGGGGCAGGAACCAGGCCACCACCTGCATGCCCCGGGCGTGAGCCCGTCGGGTGAACGCGGCGAGCCGTTCGGGTTCCAGGAGGTCCCCCGTCGCCTTCGGGTCCTCGGACCGGGCCGCCTGGATGTACAGCGTGCGCACGCCGGCGGCGGCCATGCGGTCGACGTCGGCGGGCACCACCGAGGGGTTGCCACCGGTATGGGCGGGGCTGAAGTCGAAGGCGTCGACCCAGGTGCCGAGGCCGGCGAAGACGCCCGAGCCGCCCGGTCCCGGCGATGACGGAGCGGAGTCCGGGCTCGGTGGGGCCACCGCGCCTGGCGGCGAGGGCGCAGTGGTGATCGGGGGCGAGGCGACCGCTGCCCCCGCGGCCGGAGACTCGGTCACGGGAGCTGCGGGGACTGCCGTCTCGAGTTGGGCCTCGGCGTTGCCGGCCTCGGCCCCTGCGTTGGCCGCACTTCTCGCTCCGGACCCCCGGTCCCCGGAGCGCGCCGCGACGGTGGTCAACCCGACCAGGGTCGTGAGCAAGGTGACAAGAGCCAGAACCTTCGCCGGACCCGCCCCCTTCGGGAAGCGGTGCCCGTGGATGCCGGTCAGGCGCGGATCTCGACCGGGACGCCGATGGGCAGGATCGAGACCAGGCGCATGATCGCCTCGTTGTGCATGCGGATGCAGCCGTTGCTGGCATCCGTGCCGATGCTCGACGGGTCGTTGGTGCCGTGAATGGCCATGGCCCCGTCGCCGCCGCGGAAGTTGTTGTGCACCTCGGAGAAGCCGGACAGACCGTAGGCGTACGGACCGTAGGGTCCGTCGGGATTCAAATCAGGATAGAGCCCCTTCGTGTAATACAAGCCGCCGGGAGTCGGCGTCTCAACGGTGCCCACGCCGATCGGCTCCTGAGCGAGCACCTCCTCGCGCTTCCACAGCGTGAGCTTGTGGGCACCCAGCTCCACCAGGATGCGGTAGTCATGGCGCTCGAGGCTCACGTCGGACTGGCGGATCCACCCAGTGCTCCCGTTGGGGCGCACGGGGAGGAGCACGTTGAGCCACTCGTCGTCTTCGTCACCCTCGCGGACGAGGAAAACGAGCGGTGCGTTGAGGAGCTGCGTGGGGTGGGCCAGCTGGCGGACCGGCACCTCCTGGCCGGGCGCTTCGTAGACGTCGACCAGTGGGACGGTGGCCGTGGCCACCAGATGCTTCAGGCGGGGGGTCGTCGTGGTGGTCGCGGTGGCCGTCGAAGCCGGGACGGTGGGACCGGGCAGAGCCGTGGCCGCGGTCCGGGAGTTGGCCGTGCTCGGAGCGGAGCCGGTGCCGCTGGCTGCGACGAGCACGACGACAGCCAGCAGCATGGGCACACGGCGCACGGACGAGATGGTACCGGCCCACGCCGTGAGATCGGTCGCACGCCGCGTCGGAAGGTTCCCGTTTGTGATGCGTCGGATCAGGGAACCCCCGAGTCAGGCAAATGAAGTGGAGGAACCCATGTATATCGGGATCGGAACGCTGATCCTCATCATCATCCTCATCGTGCTCCTGACGTGAGCGTCGTGCCCGAACGAGAGGAACGAGACGGGTGAGCCCGAAGACCGACTTCTTCTTCTACCTGGCTTCGGTGATCTGCTTCTTGATCGCCGCCGCCGGGTCCGAGTGGCGCTTCGGGCGGCACGGTCGCCGTGGGGTGGCGCCCCGCCTCGTGCTGGTTCCATTGGGACTGGCGGTGTTCGTCATCCCCGTCATGATGGACGCCTGGGAAGCCGCCGACTTTTTCTGACGAACCCCGAAACTCCGCCGGCGCGCACTGGTGAAGGCACGGTTCCTGGGTAGACCGGGCCCGTGGCCATCGCCACCGAACACGTCTCACCATCTTCCGAACCCTTCGCTGGGTCGGTATCCGACCGTGGGCGCTTGTGCCTGCGCAGCCACGACGGGGCATCGGTCGAGGGTGACATCGACCGCTGGCTGGCGACGCCGGGTCCCGACGAGGAGGCCGTTCTCGACCTCGCCCGGGGCCCCGTGCTCGACGTGGGCTGCGGTCCTGGGCGCCATGTCCTGGCATTGGCCCGGCGAGGTGTGATGGCCCTGGGGATCGACATCACGCCCGCCGCCGTCAGCCTGGCCCGCTCCCGCGGTGCACTCGTGCTCGAACGGTCCGTCTTCGACCGTGTCCCGGGCAAGGGCCGCTGGGGTTCGGCCCTGCTCCTCGACGGCAACGTCGGGATCGGCGGTGACGCCACCCACCTTCTCCGCCGGCTCGTCACCCTCCTGCGGCCGGGTGGCCGGGTTCTCCTCGAGCTCCAGAGCCCGCGTTCCCCACTCGGCCCGACGACCGTTCGCCTCGAAGATCGGGGGCGTCCGGGGCCCTCGTTCGGATGGGCTCCGGTGGGCGTCGACCAGCTCGAGGCCCTGACGTCCGCCGTCGACCTCTCAGTGGCCACGACCTGGCGCTCGAACGGACGGTGGTTCGCCCAACTCGACCGGGCCTGACCCCGGCCACGGGCTCAGGCCGACCGGGTAGCGACCCATCCGCTGACCAGCTTCCCGAGCACGGGGAGGCCGACGGCGCCCGATCCGAGTACCGCGTCGTGGAAACCCTTGATGTCGAAGCGGTCTCCGAGGCGGTCCCGCGCCGATTCCCGCAGCCGGAAGATCTCCCGTTGGCCCAACTTGTAGGCCAGCGCCTGGCCGGGCATGCCGATGTAGCGGTCGACCTCGACGGTGACCTCCTCCACCGCGACCGGGCTGTGGGCGGCCATGAAGTCGATGGCCCGTGAGCGACTCCAACCCAGCGCGTGCAGGCCGGTGTCGACGACCAGCCGGCACGCCCGGATCGAGTCGCCGGCGAGCATGCCCATGCGCTGGAGGTCGCTGCCGTACAGCCCCATCTCGTCCGCCAGGCGCTCGGCGTACAGCCCCCATCCCTCCACGTAGGCCGTGTTGAACATCGAGAACCGCCGGAAGGCGGGGACGCCGGTCAGTTCGGCGGAGATCGCCAGCTGAAGGTGATGGCCCGGGATGGCCTCGTGGAAGGCGATGGAAGCCGTCTCGTAGCGCGCCTTGTTCTCGGGGCGGTCGGTGTTCACGTAGTACGTGCCGCCACGAGAGCCGTCGGCCGGCGGCGGGAAGTAGTAGGCGCTCGGGGAGTCGGCAGCCAGGAAGTCAGGTACCGGCTCGATCGTGCACGGCGCCTGCGGGAGCCGGCCGAACCAGTCACCCATGACGTTGGAGGCCACCTCGAAGGCATGGCGGGCGTCGAACATGATCTCGTCGCCCGTCCGGTAGCGGAGGGACCGGTCGGTGCGCAGCCGATCGAGGACACCGGCCGGATCGGTGACCCCGAACAGGCGACCTCCCACGTCGGCATACTCGGCCGGAAGCCTCTCTGTCACCTCCTCCATCCCGATACGGTGGATCTCGTCAGGACGTAGGTCGAGCGACGTGTGGTGGGCGACGAGGGTGGCGTAGAGCTGCGGTCCGTCGGCCAACCACGACAGGCCGCAGTGATCGTCGTCGCGCGACAGCGGCAGTAGCTCCCCTGTCAGAGCATCGGCCAACCGCCGATAGGCGGGACGTACCGCCTCCTCGACGACCTCGCGCAGCGACGCCCGCCAGTCGGCCTCGCCCTCCCACTCCACCGGTCCCGCCAGTGTGGCGAAGGCGTCACCGTCGAGCGACGAGGACAGGTAACCCTCGATCATGTTCACCGAGCGAGAGACGCAGATGGCGGCCGGCGTCCGGCCGGCGTCGGCGCCCTCGAGGAAACGCCGCGTCAGCTCCTTCAGGGCGTCGGGAACCCGGCGGAACCGCTCGAGCACCAGCTCCGCCGAGATCGTGTCGGGCGCCGACATCAGCGGGAGCGATTGCAGCAGCCCCACGTGAAAGCCGGTCATCTGGTCGGACCCGAGCTCCACCATGCAGGCGTCGATGAGCGCGATCGCGTCGCGGACCTCCGCCGTGAGCTGACCGTGGGTCACCGCGTCGTCGACACCGAGACGGCTCTGGTCCACCGAGCTCACCCGGTCGAGGATCGACTCCCACCGGGCGCGGAGCCCCGCCTCCGCCGCCGTTGAGAACTCCTCGATCCGGTCGTCGTACCGATGATCACCGAGAAGGGTCGCCGTCGTCGGGCTGGCCTCGAGCAGCGCCTCCCAATACTCCTCGGCTAGGGCCCGCAGCGGCTCGTCCGGCACTGGGCCGACCGTACTCATACCGGAGCGCCTACGGAGCCGTCAGGCCAGCACGGCGACCTTCACCCGGCAACGCGAAAGTGACCTGCGGAGGGGACCGGGGCATCGTACGCTGTGGGTAAGCGGGTAAATCCCGGTAGGAGGAGGTCCCAATGGGCTTCGTGATACGGCGGTCACTCCCCTCTCTCGGCGGCCTGGTGGCACTGCTGCTCGCAGCGGGGTTCGCCGCGGTCGTTTTTCTGGAAGCACCGTTGTGGTTCCCCGTGGGCTTCGCCGTGGCCATGCTGGTCGTGCAGTTCGTCGTGAACCCCTGGGTGATCCAGTGGCTGGTCCCGGCCGGCGTCGTCGGTCGGACCGCCGAGGGCTACGACCTCGACCATCCGCTCGGCCGCATCGTCGCCGACCGCTGCCGGGCGGCCGGCGTGCCGCTCGTCAAGCTGGGCATCGTCGACGACGGGACGCCCAACGCCTTCACCTTCGGGCATTCGCCACGCGACGCGCGCATCTGGGTCACACGCGGTCTGCTGGAGCGGCTCGACGAACGGGAGCTCGACGCCGTCGTCGCCCACGAGGTCGGCCACATCAAGCACTGGGACTTCGTGGTCATGACCGTCGCCGCCGTCGTGCCCATGGTGCTCTATCTCGTCTATCTGGTGGCCCGCGGCACGAACCGCCCCGAGACGCGCGCGGTCGCCCTCGGCGCCTTCGTCGCCTACCTGCTCTCCCAGTTCACGCTCCTCGCCCTCAGCCGGGCCCGGGAGACGGCGGCCGACCACTGGTCGTGCCGGACCACCGGTGACGGCGACGCGCTCGCCTCGGCCCTCGTGAAGGTGGCCTACGGCATGGGACAGGTGAGCGCCGCCCACAAGGCCGAGGTCGCGGCCCTCGTCGAGTGCGGAAAGGAGGGCAAGACACAGGCTCGCAAGCAGCAGGCCCGCTGGAACCGGGCCCAGTCGATGCGGGCCATGGGCATCTTCGAACCTCGCTCGGCCGAGGCCATGGAGGCCGCCTTTGCCCGGGGCCTCGACCCGCAACGGGCGATGGCCGCCATGCGATGGGACGTCGTCAACCCGTGGGGGGCCACCCTCGAGAAGCTCTCGTCGCACCCGCTCGTCGCCCGCCGCATCCAGGCCCTGGAGCAGTCGGGCCTTCCCGGTGCGCCCCGCCACTGGAGCGCCCTACGGGCCGCCGCCACCGCGCCGCCGCACGAGGTGGCCGCCGTTCGCACCCGCTACTCGCTCGAGCTGGCTCTGGCCGTCCTTCCCTGGACCATCCTCGCCCTGCTCCTGCTGACGGGATTCCTCACCGGCACCCTGCTCTCGGTCGGGCTGGCCCTGGTGATGGCCGGCATCCTGTTCTTCGTCAAGCAGCACGTGCGCTACCCGAGCGGGTTCGCACCGACCGAGGAGGTGGCCGGCCTTCTCGAGCGCATCGACGCCGGCCCGGTGACCGGCATCCCGGTGGAGGTCCGGGGCCAGGTGATCGGACGCGGGTTCCCCGGCTACGTCCTGTCGCCCGACCTGGTGATCCAGGACAGTTCGGGCTTCGTCCCCCTGCTCTACCGTCAGCCGATTCCCTTTGCCGGCGAGTGGTTCGGGCTGGTCAGGGCGAAGAGGTTCATGGGTCAGCAGGTGGTGGCCCAGGGGTGGTACCGGCGTCAGCCCGGTCCGGTGATCGAGCTGCGCGAGGTGACCGCCGCCGACGGCACCCGTGCCCGGGCCTGGGAGTGGCTGTCCCGCTATGTGGCCGCGGCGGCGGTGCTCGTCGCCGGCGTGATCGTGATGCTGGTGGCCATCGCCGCCTGAGGCGGGCCACCCGAGACGCGGAGCTCAGGCGGGCGGGGAGTCCGACTGGGTCTCGAGCCACCGGCGCAGGCCGGCGGCGTTGGAGTGGATCCCGTTCAGGGTCTCGACCTGCTCCCGGTGGGCATCGTCACTCTCCTCGAGCTCGTCGCCGAACACGTCGGTGAGAGCCCCGGCGACGTCTTGGCCCTCCCGCCAGGCGGCCTCGGCGACCTCGGCCCACAGCCGCAGCGCGGCCTCGGCCTCGGCGAGGACGTCGTCCGGCTCGCCGGGGACCACCCCGAAGTGGGCGAGGGCGATGGCCGAGGGCCGGCGGGCGGCGAACCGCCTCAGCGAACCGATGGCGGCATCGAGGTCGAAGTCGGGCGGCGGGGTGGCCGGGCGCAGCACGCCGACGTCGGGCAAACGCACCCCGACGGCGTCGCCGGCGAAGAGGATCCCACTTCCGGAGTCGTGCAGGGCGAGGTGGTGCTTGGCGTGGCCGGGCGAGTCGACGGCGGTGAGCACCCGGCCCGGACCCACCACGATGTCCTCGTCGTCGGCCAGCACGCGGACGCGGTCGGCCTCGGTCGGCAGGAGCCGCCCGTAGAGGCGGTCGAGAAGGTCGCCGTAGACGCGGCCCGCCGATGCCACGAGGCGGTTGGGGTCGATGAGGTGGCGGACGCCCTTCTCGTGGACGTACACGGTCGCTCGCGGAAAGGCCAGGGCCACGTCGCCCACCCCACCGGCATGGTCAAGGTGGATGTGGGTCACCACCACCGCAGCCAGGTCGGTGGCGCCGACGCCGAGCTCGCCGAGTGCCGCCAGCAGCGACGGCACCGACGACTGGCTCCCGGTTTCTACCAGCACCGGCGCCGGGCCCTCGACGAGATACCCGGCCGTGACCCGTTCCCACCCGCCCAGCAGGGTGTCGACCTGCACGACGCCCGGGGCGATGGTGCTCATGCTTCGGTGAGCTCCGCCAGGAGGACGTCGGCGAACTCCTCCACGCGCTGCCGTCCCTCCTCCGGCCAGCTGGCCACCAGATAGGTGAACCCGGCGGCGCGCAGTTCGAGGGCGGTGGCGCGCACCTGGTCCATCGGCTCCGAGAGCGACAGGTTGGTGGCCCGGGTGATCTCGGCCGGGTCGCGCCCGGCCCGACGAGCGTGGTCGTCGAGCACCGCGGTCTTCTCGCGGAGGACCTCGACCGAGCCGAAGGAGTGCCATACGTCGGCGTGGCGGGCGGCGATGGGGATCGTGCGGCGCTGGCCCCCGGCGCCGACCCAGATCGGCGGGTGGGGCTGCTGCACCGGGCGGGGGCGGTAGGAGGCCTCGTGGAGTCGGAAGTGGCGACCGTCGAAGGTGGTCCCGTCTGCGGTCAGCAACGACTTGACCACGGTGAGCGCCTCCTCGAGGCGTTCGGTGCGCTCCTTGGTCGGGGGGAAGGGGAACCCCAGCTCGGCGTGCTCGTCCTGCTGCCACGCCGCTCCGAGAGACAGCTCCAGGCGGCCACCCGAGACGTGGTCGACGGTGACCGCCTCGGTGGCCAGGAGCGCTGGGTGGCGGTAGGTGACGCCGGTGACGAGCACGCCCAGGCGGATGCGTGTGGTGGCCGCGGCCAGGGCGGCGAGGAGCGTGTAAGCCTCCATGCAAGGCCCGGTCGGGTCGCCGTACAGAGCCTTGAAGTGGTCGAACACCCAGGCGCCGTCGAAGCCCGCCTCCTCGCCATAGCGGACGCGGCCGAGGAGCTCGTCCCAGGAGAGCTGGTGCTGGCTGACGTCGAGTCCGATCCTCATTGGCTCAGCGTACGCAGCGCGTCGGGCCGGCCCTACCAGCGCGCCCGGAGCTGGCCGCCGTCGTAGACGACGATGTCGCCGTCGATCCGGGCGCCGTCGGTGACCCGGTGGACGGTGAGGCGGCCGTCGTGGCCGAGGTGGCTCACCTGGGCGCCCCGGGTGAGGACGGCGGCGTCGGCCAGCAGCCGCCGGTGACAGCGCCACCAGAGGGTCTCCGAGCACATGGTCGCAGTGACGCCGGTGGCCGCCTCATCCAGGAGAAGGTCGAGGGCGGCGGCGAAGCCGGCGGTGGCCATGTGGTCGGCGTAGCCACGGAACCCCGAATGGCGGAGGGCCACGTTGGGCGAATCGGGTGCCGCCTTCCGCCAGCCTCCGAGATCGGGCTCCCAGCGGTAGGCGATCCCGGCCGCCGGCAGCCACTCGCCCATCCGGGCCCGGGCGACGTGAGGATGCCGGCGGCTCCCTGGCGCGGTGCGCACGTCGACGACCGTGCCCACGCCCGCCGCCACCAGCAGCCCGACGAGGCGGTCGGCGTCCAGCGTCCCGTGCCCGACGGTGAGGAGTTGGGCCGGCCCGTCCTCGTCCATGCCCCATCCTGGCGGGATCGCGCCGTCAGGTGGGAGGCGGCCCGCCGTCGGGAAGAGTGAGGGCGAGCCGTTCGTCGGTCCCGCCGGGCGCCTCCTCGACGAGGCCCTCACCGCCGCCGGGATCGGGCGCGACGACGTCTACGTGACCAACGCCGTCAAACACTTCCGCTGGGAGGAACGGGGCAAGCGGCGGATCCACAAGCGCCACGGTGCCGAGCACGTCGAGGCGTGCCGCCCGTGGCTCGAAGGCCGAGATCGCCGTCGTGTCGCCCCGGATCGTCGTGTGCCTGGGAGCCACCGCGGCCCAAGCGCTGCTCGGTCGCAACTTTCGCGTCACCCGCCGGTGAGGCGAGCTCATCCGGCGCGAAGGCGCACCGGTGATGACCGCCACCGTCCATCCCTCGTCGATCCTGCGGGCTCCCGGCGACGCCCGTGCCGCCGAGATGGCCGCCTTCGTCAAGGACCTCAGGGCGGTCGCCCGGTACCTCGACACCGCTGGCTAGCATCCGGCGGTGCAGGAAGGAAGCCAGAAAGCCGTCGTCGCCGCCCTGCTGGCCAACACCGGCATCGCCGTGGCCAAGTTCGTGGGCTTCGCCATCACCGGGGCGGCGTCCATGCTCGCCGAGGCGGTGCACTCGGTGGCCGACGCCAGCAACCAGGGTCTGCTGTTGCTCGGAGGCAAGCGCGCCCGGCGCGGGGCCAGCGCCGAGCACCCCTTCGGCTACGGGCGCGAGCGGTACTTCTGGTCGTTCGTCGTGGCCCTGGTGCTGTTCACCCTCGGCTCGCTCTTCGCCCTCTACGAGGGGATCGAGAAGCTCCGCAAACCCCACGAGATCGAATCGGTCGTGCTGGCGGCGGGCATCCTGATCCTGGCCATCGTCTTCGAGGCGTTCTCCTTCCGCACCGCGATCCACGAGGGCCGCAAGGCCAAGGGCGACCAGTCATGGTGGTCGTTCATCCGCCGCTCCAAGTCCCCGGAGCTGCCCGTGGTCCTGCTCGAGGACCTGGGCGCGCTCGTCGGGCTGTTCCTCGCTCTCGCCGGCGTGGGCCTGGCCGAGATCACCGGCAACCCCCGCTTCGACGCCGTGGGCAGCGTGGGGATCGGCCTGCTCCTCGGCGTGATCGCCATCACCCTGGTGATCGAGATGAAGAGCCTGCTCATCGGCGAGGGCGCGTCGGCCTCCGACCTCGGCCGCATCCGCCAGGTGATGGAGTCGAGCGACGGGGTGGACGGCGTCGTCCACATCCGTACGCAGTACCTCGGGCCGGAGGAACTGCTGGTCGGCGCCAAGCTGCGGTTCGACCCGACGCTGACGTGCGGCGCCGTCACCGAGGCCATCGACGGGGTCGAGCAGGCGGTGCGCTCGGCGGTCCCGGCGGCGCGGGTGATCTACCTCGAGCCCGGCGTCGCCGGTGCCGCGCCCCCCACCCCTGCCACCCCCGGCGCCCCCGGCGCCTAGCCGGGGTCTGCCCGGTGCCGGGTCAGCGGTAGGGCGTACCAGAGCCATCCCAGCAGGGCGGCGGCGGCCACACCCACGGTGACCGCCGGCCAGGTCCCGTAGAGCACGCTGGTGATCAGGCACGCCACGGCCGTCGTGGCCACGGCGAGAAGGGCGATGCCGGCGATTGCGAGCCGGTTGCACGTCTTCAGCATCTGCTCCTTCTCACCGGCCCGCCACCGGAGCCGGTGGTACGACGAGGGAGCGATGAGGAAGGCGGAGGACGCCGCCGACGCCAGGAACGCGACGAAGAACATCGCCCGTTCGATGATGCTCCTGCTCGCCTTCTTCGTCGGCATCGTCCCCGAGACGGCGACCGCCATCGTCCAGGACCTGCTCCAGCAGTGGAAGCCCGTCGGGCGGGCGATCCCCTCCCTCGGCGAGGACCATCCCCTGTCCCGTCTGGACGGGATGACCCTCTACGACCGGAGCCACCTCCTCGAGGTCGGGATCGAGAACATCGAGAGCCTGGCCCATCACAACATCGTCGACATCATCTTGTGGACCCGGATCCCCACCGCCCGTCTCGTCGACTTCGTCGACCAGTCGATCCTCTACCTGCATCTGCGGGGACCTGCCCTCGCGACCGGCCAGGACGGTGACAGCGACGAGGCTCGCCGCCTGCTGGCACGCCACGGGATCCGGACGGCGACCGACCTCGAGCGCGCGTGCGCCCTGGCTGCCAGCCGGTCGACCGAGGAGCGGGAGCGGCTGCTGGCGCTCCTCGACGACCCCGCGCTCCCGGTGCACCGCCTGCAGATCGTGCTGGACGCGCTGGGCGACGACGAGTGGATGGTCAACGTGCGGAACTGGCGGGACCAGAGTGCGTTCGGCGAGCCCGTGCGCTCGGTCGAGGAACTGGTGCATCTCTCGTCCCGAGCCGCCGGCCCGACGCCGCCGGAGCCGCCGGCGCGTCCCGTTGTCGCCCCGGCGTCACTCCCCCGCCGGTGGACGACCTCCGCTGCTCCCCGGCTCGGCTCGGTGGAGGATCCCGCCGAATGAGGGGTGGCGGGGTGATCTTCGATCTCGACGGGACGCTCGTGGACACCAACTACATCCACGTCCTCGCGTGGCACCGCTCGTTCCTCGAAACCGGGCAGTACGTGCCCATGTGGTCGATCCACCGGGTCCTCGGCATGAGCTCGGCGCAGTTGCTCGAGGAGTTGACCGGCCGGTTCGACGACGACGTGTCCGAGCGCCACGGTCGCCACTTCCGTGCGATCCTCGACGAGGTGAAGGCGGTCCCCGGCGCCGGTGACCTGCTGCGTGAGGTCCACCGCCGGGGCGCGACGGTGGCCATCGCCACCTCGGCCAAGGAACAGGACCTCGAGGCCATGCTGGCCGCCATCGGGGCACCCGAAGGCAACATCGACTGCGTCGTGCACGGCGCCGAGGTGGAGCGCAGCAAGCCCGCTCCCGACATCTTCGCCACCGCTCTCGATCGTTCCGGTCTCCGCGCCGAGGAGGCGGTCGCCGTCGGGGACACGACCTACGACGTCCTGGCCGCCGGGCGCTGCGGCCTGAGCTGCGTCGCCCTTCTCACGGGAGGCATCGCCGCCGCCGAGCTGATGCAGGCCGGCGCCGCCGCCGTGTACGAGGACCCGCGCGACCTGCTCGCGCAACTCTCCACCAGTCCGCTGGCGCCGGTCCTCGGCTAGGCGACGCCACCGGCCCCGAGCATCGCCGGTCCGCGAAGCGTCGAGGGGTCGACGGCCGCCGTAGCCCGCGCCAGCGAGCCCGGGTTTCGGGTGGCGACCCCGGCGGAGAAGGGCAGGACAGCCCACAGCGCGCGCTGCAGCCAGGCGACAACCAGCGGTGCGTGGCGAGGCTCGGCCGCAGGATCGAGCGCCGTCCCCGAGACGAGCTGGACGGCCGCCCGCCGGACCCGCTCGGGGTCGGGTTCGACGCCGGCGGCCCGGGCCCGGTGGACCAGGTGGGACGCCACCAGGGCCAGCTCCTCCGCCCCCCGAGCCACCGACGCGTGCAGGGCCGGTGCGGCGGTGATCACCAGCCACATGGGCGTGCGGCGGGCGAGCACACGCAGCGGGCCGACCCGGCGGGCCACCTTGGCGGCCAGCGCGGCGCCGGTGGCGCCCCCGAGCAGTGGAGACCGGGGCTGCTCCTCGAGGGCGGCAGCCAGAGCGTGCGGGTCGGCGACCGGCCTGGGCCGGCTGACGGCGGCGGCGGCGATGCGCCCAGCCAGCACCCGGCCGGGCCGCTCGGCCGCGTCGCCCAGGGCGGCGAGCGACACGGTGCCCGCCCTGCCCACCGAGGTCACCACCGTGCGCACCAGGTCGCCGACGCCGGCGGCGATGCCACCTTGGTTCTCTGTCATCCGCAAACGATGGCATGTCGGTAGCCGGGTGGTGCCGTTCTTTCCTGACCCTTCCTCCCGGCCCCTTCAGGCGCTACCGTGTCGGCCTCACCCAGGACAGAGGGAGCGTCGGCCAATGCGGGGCTGGGGGGCTCGTCGTCACCAGGGCCGGGCGCGGAGGATCGTCTTCGCCGGCCCGGTACCGGTCACCGCTCTCGCCCTGCTCCTCCTGACCGCCTGTTCGGACGACTCGCCGTCGGTGCTCCGCCCTCGCTCGGAGGCGGCCGAGCGGGTCGAGGGCCTGTGGTGGCTGACCTTCTGGACGTCGGTGGTCGTCGTTCTCCTCGTCACCGCGTTCATCGTCCAAGCGGTCCGTCGTGGTCGGGCCGTGGCCGCCGAAGACGCCGAGCAAGGCGCCGAGGAAGGCATCGACACGCGACCGGTGCCGTGGGGCCCGCCGTTCATCGTCATCGCCGGTCTTGTCGTGTCGGGCGCCGTCCTGGCGGGCACCTTCGTGGTCTCGCTCCGGACGCTCGACGCGCTGGCCGGTCCGTCGGGGGACCCGGCACTCACGATCGAGGTCATCGGCCGCAACTGGTGGTGGGAGGTCCGGTACCCCAACGGGGCGGTGACCGCCAATGAGATCCACATCCCGGTCGGGCGAACGGTCGAGGTGAAGCTTTCCACCGCGGACGTGATCCACAGCTTCTGGGTGCCGCAGCTCAACGTGAAGCAGGACCAGGTTCCCGGGATGGACAACCGCATCGAGCTCCTCGCCAAGGAACCCGGCCGCTACCGGGGACAGTGCGCCGAGTACTGCGGCCTCCAGCACGCCCGCATGGTGGTCTACGTCGAGGCCGAGCCGCCGGAGCAGTTCGACCAATGGCTGGCGAGGGAGGCTGCCCCCGCGGCTGCGCCCACCTCCCCGACGGCGAGCACCGGCCGCGACATCCTCCTCAGGTCGTCGTGCGCCGGCTGCCACACCGTCAGGGGCACCAGCGCGGCAGGCACGCTCGGGCCCGACCTCACCCACGTGGCGTCCAGGCAGACGATCGCCGCCGGCACCCTGCCGTTGGAGCGAGGCCCCTTGGCGGATTTCGTCCGGAATGCGCAGGAGGCGAAGCCTGGAGCCACCATGCCTCCAACGGAGGTGGCACCCGAAGAGCTGTCCGCCATTGTCGACTACCTGATGGGCTTGGAGTAGGAGGGAAGTGACGACCGTCGTCGAGCCGGACTGGAAGAACGAGCTCAGCGCCGAGCTCGATGAGACCTGGCACTCCCCACCCGGGCTGCGCGAGTGGATCTCGACGGTCGATCACAAGCGCATCGGCATGCGCTACTTCTACCTGGGGATGGTGTTCTTCGTCGTCGGCGGCGTCCAGTCCCTGCTGATACGGATGCAGCTCGCCGGTCCCGACCTCGACCTGCTGAGCCCGGAGGCGTACAACCAGCTCTTCACGATGCACGGCATCACGATGATGTTCCTCTTCGCCATGCCGGTGCTCTCGGGCTTCGGCAACTACTTCGTACCGTTGATGATCGGGGCCCGCGACATGGCGTTCCCCCGGCTCAACGCCTTCGGCTTCTGGGTGCTCCTGGGCGCCGGGATCTTCATGTACTCGTCGTTCGCCATAGGGCAGGCCCCGAACAACGGATGGTTCAACTACCTCCCCCTCGCCGGGGCGGAGTTCACCCCTGGGATCAACATCGACTTCTACAGCCTCGGGCTGATCTTCCTCGGGATCTCCTCCACCGGCGGCGCCATCAACTTCATCGTCACGATCCTCAAGCTGCGGGCCCCGGGCATGACCCTCAACCGCATCCCGATCTTCGTCTGGGGCGAGCTGGCGATGGCCCTGCAGATCGTCTTCGCGCTGCCCGCGCTCACGCTGGGAGCGGTGCTGCTCACCCTCGAGCGGAAGTTCGGGTTCCACTTCTTCGACGAGGCGGGCGGCGGCGACCCGCTCCTGTGGCAGCACCTCTTCTGGGTCTTCGGCCACCCCGAGGTCTACATCGTGGCCCTCCCCGGCTTCGGCATCGCCTCGGCCATCATTCCGACGTGGTGCAGGAGGCCCATGGTCGGGTACACCTACATCGTCATCGGCGAGCTGGCGGTGGCCCTCGTTGGCTTCGGCGTCTGGGTCCACCACATGTTCTCGGTGGGGCTGTCCAACATCACCCTCAGCTTCATCTCCCTGGCCAGCTTCATGGTCGTCATCCCCAGTGGCCTACAGGTGTTCGCCTGGCTGGCGACGCTCGTCTCCGGCCGTCCCAAACTCTCCTCGGCCATGTGGTTCGTCCTCGGCTTCATCATGATCTTCGTGGTCGGCGGCGTGACGGGTGCCATGTTCGCCGCGGTCACGCTCGACCAGGCCCTCACGGACTCCTACTTCGTGGTCGCCCACCTTCACTACGTGCTGGTCGGCAGCGCCGTCTTCCCGATCTTCGCCGCCATCTACCACTGGGGCCCGAAGATGACGGGGCGCCTGCTCGACGAGCGCCTCGGCAAGGTGAGCTTCTGGCTGATGTTCATCGGGTTCAACGTCGCCTTCTTCCCCCAGCACTTCCTCGGGCTGCTCGGTATGCCGCGACGCGTCTACACCTACCAGGAAGGGGTGGGCTGGGACGCTCACAACCTGGCCTCCACGATCGGGGCGTTCGTGCTCGCCCTCGGCGCCCTCGTCACGATGGTGAACTGGTACCGGAGCAAGCAGCGGGGCGCGGTGGCGGGCAACGACCCCTGGAACGGCGAGACGCTCGAGTGGTACACGTCGTCACCGCCCCCCCACTACAACTTCGTCACCGTCCCCACCATCCGCTCGCGCGAGCCGATGTGGGACCAGCCGGAGCTGGCAGGGGGAGCCCAGGCGCCACCGGAAGGGGGGCGTCCGCTCACCGGGGGCCACGTCACGCTGTCGACGAGCCTGCTGGACGCACGACCGCAGGCGATCGTCCACATGCCGCACGCGACACCCTGGCCGTTCTACTTCTCGGTCGCCCTGACGGTGCTGTTCTTCATGATCCTCGTCGAGCTGTGGTACATCGCAGTCCTCGCGGCGGTGGCGTCGGTGATGACCATGGTCGGCTGGTACTGGCCTCGGCACGAGACCCAGGAGACCTGAGGTGGCCGGCGGCACGCACGAGCTGACGATCGCCGAGACCGGGATGCCCGGGGAGGTCCTCCCCGAGCACGGGGTCGGCCCGAGGTCGTTCGGCTGGTGGGGAATGGTGTGGCTCATCGCCACCGAGGCGACGCTGTTCGCCCTCCTCCTCGCCAGCTACTTCTACCTCCGCTTCCAGAGCCCGGAATGGCCGCCCGAGCACATCGAGGCGCCCGCGCTGGAGCTCCCGCTGATCATGACCGCCATCCTGTGGTCCTCGAGCATCCCGGTCCACATCGCCGAGAAGGGCATCGAGAAGGGCCACCAAGGGCGGCTCAAGTGGGGCCTGGCCCTGGGCTGGCTGCTCGGCGCCGCCTTCCTCGTCATCACCGTCGCCATCGAGTGGCCCGAGACGCTGCACGAGTTCACGCCGCGGACCAACGCCTACGGCTCGATGTTCTTCACTGTCACCGGGTTCCATCTCAGCCACGTGCTCGTGGGGCTCTCGGTCAGCGCGTTCGCCCAGGTCCGGGCCTGGCAGGGGGCGTTCGACGAGAGGAAGCACGTCTCGGTCCAGAACTTCGCCATGTACTGGCACTTCGTGGACATCGTGTGGTTGTTCGTGCTCCTGTCCATCTACGTCTCCCCGCACTTCTGATGAGCGCCGAAGACGTCGAGAACGAGGAGGCCCTAGAGGAGGCCGGCGAAGAGATCAGCAAGGACGAGCGCCGCCGCTCCCTCGCGCTGTGGTTCGGAGTGCTCGGCAGCCCCCTGGCGTGGGTCGGGCACCTCGGGGTGAACTACTCGCTCGAGGAGTGGTTCGCCTGCTCCGAGTCGGCGCACGACCACCAGGGCGAGATCCTCGGTGTCGGCGTGAAGACATTCTCGCTCCTGTTCAACAGCGCGATGGTGGCCGTCGCCCTGGCCTCCGGCCTCGTCGCCCTGAGCTGCTGGCGGAAGCTCAAGGGTCAGAGCGGGGACGACCAGGAACTGAGCGACCAGACGGAACGGGCTCGGTGGATGGCGTTCGCCGGCATCGTGGAGGCCGCCCTCTTCCTGGGCATCATCGTTCTCGGCTACCTGCCCGTGCTGACGCTCGACGTGTGCGAGACGACACCGTGATGCTGGCGCACCAGGTGGTCGCCCCGTCGGATCTGGCCGGTGCGTGGACGTTCGAGCCCGCCCTCCTGGTCACACTGCCACTGGCCGCCCTCGTCTACGGGCGGGGCAGGGCCCGTCTCGGCCGGCGCATCGCCGGCACCAAGGAGAAGCGGCGCGCCGTCGCCTTCTACGGAGGGCTGGTGGTCCTGGCCGCGGCGCTGATGTCCCCGCTCGACTCCCTGGCGGCGGCGTTGTTCTCCGGGCACATGGTGCAGCACCTGCTTCTCATGGTGGTCGCCGCCCCCCTGCTGGTCTATGCCCGGCCCACCGCGGCGCTAGTTGCAGGCCTGCCGGCGGCCGGGCGCGACTTGGTGCGACGATCCGGCCTGCGTGGCCCGAACGCACGATCCGGCCTGCGTGGCCCGAACGCACGATCCGGCCTGCGTGGCCCGAACGCAC
>Ga0183260_10000021_pt1 | contig 93195 bp, 93 predicted proteins | sample AntDrymUQ4972206_2_FD_129768 | JGI IMG/M metagenome (GOLD analysis project Ga0183260, IMG submission 129768) | Polar desert sand microbial communities from Dry Valleys, Antarctica - metaG UQ497 (22.06) (version 2) (version 2) | ecosystem: Environmental > Terrestrial > Soil > Desert | place...
GTTGCGGGAGCTGGCCCTCGATCCGAGCAGGGATTACCAGCCTCGAGGTTCCGGCTAGGTGTCCACTATGCTCCGCGACATCCGTCCACGATGCCCCGCGACATCACATCGCAGGGCGGGAGGGACTCGAACCCCCGACCACTGGTTTTGGAGACCAGGGCTCTACCAACTGAGCTACCGCCCTATGGGGGCCAGTCTAGTCCGGCCCCACGAGCAGCATCGGCCGGGGGGCGGACGGGGTGAAGAGTTTGGTTAGGCCGCTACGAGCCTGCGGCGCAATAGAAGGGCTCCTGCGGTCCCGGCGACCGCCACCGCAGCGCCACCGACGTAGCGACGCCGATGCCTCGTCACGTGCGTCCGCACCGCGCCCAGACGCCCCTGGTTCGAGGGGATCGCAACGAGCGCATGCTTCAGCCCGGAGGGAGGCTCCACGGTCATCGACTGGAGTGAGCCGAGGGCTCCCGCTAGCGATTCGTAGCGCGCGCTCTCCTCCCTGCATCCTTCGCAGGTCGACAGGTGTCTGCGGACCGCGAGAGTGGGCTGTTCCCCCCTTACGTAGGCGGGAAGCTCCTCTCGAACCTCTGGGCACTTCATTCGCTGCTCCTTTGCGGCGACCCGGCTTCGTCCGGGTACATCATTTCCTTCAAGCGTTTCCGGCCCCGGTGGACCCGTACCTTTGCGGCCGTTGCCGAGATATCCGTCTCTTGTGCTATCTCTTCGATCGACATGCCGTAGACATCGCGAAGCATGACTGCGGTGCGGTAGTGCTCCGGCAGGCGGCCCAGAGCCTTCTCGAGCTGAGCGACCTCGATCCGAGCTCCAGCGGCGGCTTCGACCGACGCAGCCGACGGGACCTGCGACAGCATCTCGTCATCGGTATCGGTCTCATGCATCCTCCGCCGTGCGCGACTTCGTTGCTTCGAGATAGCGGCATTCACCGCTACTCGATACAGCCAGGTGGTGAACATGGAATCGCCGCGGAACCTCGAAAGTCCTCGCCACGCCTTGAGGAACGCGTCCTGCGTTGCCTCGGCGGCGTCGTCGCGATCTCTGAGGATCCGAAGACAGACCGTGAACACCTCACGATGCGTGGCCTCGACGAGTTCGGACCACGCCGCCTCGTCACCTCGCTTGCAACGGTCGACGAGTTCGGGAGATACGAGCTCTTTCGAGGTTGCGCCTCGATGGTCGTTAGGACGCTTCACTGTCGCGAAGGTTACAGGCGTCGCTCCCCCAGCTCATAGGCTGGGCGTTATGCGTCGCCCAGCAGGGTCTCTAGCTGCGAGAGGAGGTCCTTGCTCTCCATACGGGCTTCGCGCTCGATGGCGAGATCCTCCAGGGAGATGGCCAGGACCTCCTGAGCCATCTCGATCAGCCTGTCGGGGTCGAAGGGTTTGGTGATCATCCGGTCGGCGCCGGCCTCACGGACCTTATCGAAATCAGCGTCCGAGGCTCGAGCGGTGACGACGATGACTCGGGTCGAGCCCCGGATGCCCCAGCCGATCATCGAGGACAAGACCTCGAGGCCGTCCATGCCGGGCATCATCAGGTCGAGGATCAGCAGATCCGGCGGCACCGACAGCAGTTGCTCCCAGGCCGCCTCGCCGTCTTTGAGCGCGCTGACCTCGTGACCCTCGTCTATGAAACAGAAACTGAGGATCTGTCTGATATCCGAGTCATCCTCGGCTATGTAGATCCGCGCCATGCCGGTACCTCCAGAGACCGCGGACGTTCGACCGCGGGCATACATCCCTTGCATCGGCGGAGCCACCGCGCCTCTTGAGAAGGCTAGGCGCGCCCCCGGCCCGGTAAGCCAGCTCGGCTCGGTATATGAGCCCCGAGACCGGTAGCCCGGATGAGGTTCTCGATTCGATCAGGAAGCGCGCAGGCTAAGTCGGCGGCTCGGGATCCGGCGTCGTCACATCCTCGTGGGCGGCATCCGCCTTCTCCTCTGGCGTGGCAGCCGCCTCCGGATCCTTCTTATCAGGTCGCAGGGCGATCCCGCGCGGTCCGACGGGAGAGACTTCCTCGCCGAGCACGCGGGTGGCCCAGACATGACCCAGAAGCAATTTGATGACGGCCACGGCGGGGACTCCCAGCAACACACCCCAGAAACCAGCCACCGCCCCTCCGGCGAGGATCGCAAGCATCACCGTCGCGGGGTGGATCTGGACGGTCCTCTTCATAACGTTCGGACTGATGATGTGGTTGTCGATCTGTTGCACGACCAACTCGACGAGCGCGGCCTTGAGCCCCAGCCCGACCCCACCGGTCACGGTTCCCACCAGGAAACCCAGCGCGCCCCCGATGTAGGGACCGACGAGCGGGATGAGGTTGAAGAACCCGGCGATTGCTCCGATCAAGAACCAGAACGGAAGCCCGATGAGCGCGAAGCCGAGCGCCGACATGAGGCCGACAGTGACGGCCACGAGGAACTGGCCGCGAAAGAATCCTCCAACTGCGCGCCCCACCTTTTCCGCGAGATCTCGGAACTCGTCCTGGTGACTGGCGGGCACCAGGTTCAGAGCATCCCGTTGGAGGTATGGCAGGTCGACGAGTAGATACAGGGCCAGCAACGGAGCCAGCACGAAGATCAGCAGGACCTCCAGAACGGAGGATCCGATCTGAGTCAGCCTGTCGGTCTGGGCAACGACCGCCTCCCTGAGTTTCTCGGTGACCTCGTCGCAACGCGCTGCGGTGGGCGCCTCGTCTACGTTGGTCTGGTCCGCTCCAAGAAGACACTCGATAGGGTCGGCCGGCAGCGCGATGCCCACGGAGTCGTCGAGGGATCGGGCGGTGTCCTCGACGAAAGTCACCAGCTCCTCGCGGTATTCCGGCCAGCTGTCCGCCAACTGCTCGACCTGAGTCGAGATGAAGGGGATGGAGGCGATTATCACCAGGGTGATACCGCCGAGGACGATCACGTAGGCGCCGACCGCGCCGAAGAGGCGACGAACGCCCCTCTTCTCGAGAGCGGTGACGATCGGGTTCAGCATGTAGATGATGAGGAACGCGAGCACCAGCGGCGGAAAGATGATGCTGATGCGGACGAGCAGCTGGAAAACGGCGTAGAGCAGGACCAGTATCCCGATGAGAGACCAGGCTGCGATCCCGGCTCGTCGGAGGCGTTCGGTCGCCGGCAGTCGCGGCGGGAGTGGAGTAGCCACGGGGTCAGTATGCCCTTCCGGCCCCCTTGCTAGGCGGACAGATAGCGCCGCACGAGGCGACGAGCGGCGGTCGCGAGCGACCCGCTCGGGTCGGTGAGGCCGTGCGGGCGACCCACCTCCGTCTCCAGCGACGCCCACATGGTGAAGCCAACCGAGGCCAAGAGCTCGTCCGACAAGCCGATCGACCCACACAGCGCCAGGCACGGCACTTGTGCGTCGCGCGCAAGCGCAGCTACCCCGACTGGAGTCTTGCCTCCGAGGCTTCCTTCATCGAGCACCCCCTCGCCGGTGATGACGAGATCCACGCTCTGGATCGCGCGGTCCAGATCGCAAGCGGCGGCGACGACTTCGAAGCCCGGCACCAACTCTGCGTCGAAGAAGGCCATGAGTCCGGCCCCCATCCCGCCGGCTGCACCACCACCCGGCACTGTATCCACGGCGATACCGACATCGGCTCGGATGCGATCCGCCAGAACCTCCAGCCCACGTTCCAGCTGGGCGACTTCTCTCTCGTTCGCTCCTTTCTGGCGGGCGTACGCCCGCGCCGCTCCTCGGGCTCCTAACAGCGGATTGTCCACGTCGCGCAAGCCGGTTACCGGACCCGCCGATCCCTCCGAACCTGGCGGGTGGATCCGAGCGAGGTCCTCGAGGGCGCCACCGCCGGGAGGAAGGTCCCGGCCCCTGGCGTCCACGAACCGCCATCCGTTAACGGTTGCGGCTCCCACGCCTCCATCGGTTGAGGCGCTCCCGCCCAACGCGACCACCGTCGTGAAGCCGCGGGTACGTGCGGCTGAGATCAACTCGCCCGTCCCCCGGGACGATGCGGTTAGGGCATCTCTCTCGTTCTCGGATACGAGCTGGAGGCCGGAGGCGTCCGCCATCTCTACGATCGATCGGCCATCCGTCAGCCGCGCGATCGGAGCACGCACGGGTGTACCGTGCGGACCGTCGACCTCGACCTCGTCACGAACGCCGCCGATCGTGTCGACGAGTATCGAGGCGGTGCCTTCTCCCCCGTCGGCCATCGGCCTCTCGATGACATCGACGTCTGCGAGGTGGGCGACGACGCCGCGCGCGATGGAGCTCGCCACCCCATGAGCATCCAGGGTCCCTTTGAACTTGTCGGGAGCTACGAGTACGCGCACCACGACTAGGATACGAGCGGTGAGAGACGATCTCAGTGTGGTGCTCGTATCGAACCGGGGGCCCGTTTCTTTCGCGCAAGAGAATGGTGGATTCGAGCTAAAGCGCGGCGCCGGTGGTCTCGCCGGAGCATTGGACCCGGTTGCTCGACGCCTAGGCGGACGGGTCGTCTGGATCGCAGCGGCTACCTCCGACGAGGACCGACAAGCCGTAGCCGCCGGCGCCGCCGATGGTCTGCAGGACGAACTCGGGTATCCCATCTACTTCCTGGATTTCGAGCCCGAGATGTACGCGAAATACTACGACGTCGTGTCGAACCGGATGCTCTGGTTCGCGGTGCACTGCCTATGGGATGAGCTGGGCGTGAAAGAGTTCGGCGACCTGGAGATCGCCGCGTGGAACGATGCCTACCAGCCCGTTAACGAACGCTTCGCTCGTGCGGTGCTCGAGATCGCCGAGAGCGACTCGCTGGTGCTCATCCAGGACTACCACTTGACCACCGCCCCCGGATTCCTGAGGGAGGCGCGGCCCGACCAAACGATCTTCCACTTCACCCACTCCTCGTTCTGCGGGCCCGACGGGTTGGAGCGTCTGCCGGCCCCCATCCCACGTCGGGTGATCGAGGGGATGCTGGGCGCCGACCTGATCGGGTTCCATGTCGCAGCCTGGGTCGAAGGCTTCTTACACTGCTGCGAGCGCATCGGAGCGCAGGTCGATTGGGCCGCGGGCACGGTCGAGCACGGCGGTCGTCGTTCCTGGGTGCGCGAGTACCCGATCCCGATCGATCCTCGCGACCTGCGTGAGCGCAGCGGCCGAGGCGAGGCGAGTGCCTGGGCACGGAGATTCGCCGAGCTTACCGACGGCCCATTGATCGTGCGCGCAGATCGAACGGAGCCATCCAAGAACATCGTGAGGGGATTCGAGGCGTTCGGCCGACTGCTCGATCGCCGAAAGGACCTCAGCTCCGCCCGCTTCGTCGCCTGCCTCTACGAGTCCCGTCAGAGCATGCCCGAGTACCGGCGGTACATCGAGAACATCAGAGCTTCCGTTGCCTCGGTGAATCACCGCCACCCCGGATCGATCCAGCTCTTCCTGGAGGACGACTACGACCGCACGCTCGGCGCGTTGCGCGAGTACGACGTCCTCCTCGTGAACCCGATCATGGACGGCATGAACCTCGTCTCGAAAGAGGGCCCAGCGATCAACGAGCGCCACGGCGTTCTCGTGTTGTCTCGTCAAGCCGGCTCCTTCGAGGAGCTCGGCGAGACCTCGGTGGCGATCGAAGATGCGCTCGACGTCGACGCGATCTCAGACGCGCTCGAAAGGGCCATCGGGATGGGGCAAGAGGAGCGCGAACGCCGGGCGTTGGAACTGCGGACGCTGGTCGAGGCACGGACGCCTAGAGACTGGATCGAAGCGCAGATCGACGATCTGATCGAGGTGCAGGAGGGACGGGAGCCGAAGACTTCTCCCTGCACTTGGGGTTAGATCAGAGCTCTGAGCAATTTCAATACTCCACAGGGTCCATGCACGGTCAGATCCGATCGCTCGAGCAACTCTCTCGGCGTTTCGTCTGAGTCCACCCCCACCCGGAGTGTTGCGATCCCAGACTCGGTCAGTTCGTCCAATGCGTCGAACCCGGGCAGGTCGACCAGATCATCGCCGAAGAAAGCCGCGGCCCGCAGGGCCTCGCGAGCGGCCACATCGCGCACCACCGATGCTTTCGAGAACTCCACCGGTGGTCGGAGCTCGACCGACATACGGTCCGGGTGGATCACGAGCCCGTGTTGTCCCGCAAGGCGGGCAGTGACCTCCTCGACGCTCCGGTGTCCCGCGTTGCGATCCGGAACGTTGCGGTAGTGGACGTTGAGGAGGACCCCCTTCTCTTCGAGGACGACTCCCTCGAGGTTCTCTCCGCTCAGGAGATCCTCGGCCTCGCCCTTCACCTGCTTCATGACATCGACATAAGGGGCGGCCTGATCGGTGAGCACGACACGACCATCCACCGCTCGTTGGGAGCCGTGCGCTCCCCAGATCTCGACGCCATCGCCCAGCCATCGCACCAGCTCGACCGCCGAGCGGCCCGAGACGATCACGACCGAACGAAAACGTTGGGACAGGCGAGAGAGCAACTCGACGGCACCCTCAACCGGGCGAGCGTCGGAAGGGACGTCGACGATCTCGGAGAGAGTGCCGTCGAAATCGAAGAACAAGCCGGCACTGTGCGGCGCCTCGAGGAAGGGGCATAGCCGGGCATCCTTCATTCGACAAGGCTATCTCGTGGCCTGTCTACACTGGGCCGATGCCGGTCGCACGCGTAGTCATCGCATGCTTCGTTGTCGCGCTGGTCGCGGTCGGTTGCCGCTCGGACGCCGTCACGCTGTCCTACGAGTACGAGGTGGGGCAGACCCTCACCTATTCGGTGGAGGCCACTGCCCATGCCGAATGGGACATCGGTGGGACCGGGGAAGGTTCTTATCGATGGGTGGCCGAGGTCTTCGAGCGCGTGGAGGAAGTCGACGACGAGGGCGCGCTTGTCGAGGTCACGCTTGCGCCAACCGACGTGGAAGAAGAGGGTCTGTTGTCGCCCGGCTCCGGAGACAAGACGTTCAGCATCCGGATCGACGACAAGGGCCGAGTTCTGGAGGTGATCGAGATCGACGGCGTGCCGGCCGAGGACCTCGACCCGGAGGAAGTCGCTTTCATCGGGACCTACCGGCCTCCCCTTCCAACGGACTCGATCCGGTTGCGCGAGGAATGGGCCGCGCCGCCGCCACCCATCACCGAGGAAGGCTTCCAGCAGCTCGTTTCATTCGTCGAGCTGGACCGCCTGGATCGGGATGCGGACGGCCGGACGGCATCCATCTCCTATTCTGGCGAGAGTCCGCTGACCCGCACCACGACGCTTCCCGAGGGGGACGCAGAGATGGCGGGGTCCGCGTCCATCTCGGGCGAAGCGATCGTGGATCTGGATGGGGGATTCCTCAGAGAGTCGACAACTACTACCGAAGGGGACTTCGAGGTGCGGGCACTTCCGAGCGATGAGGGCAGCCCATTGACCGGAAGTTTGCACCAGGTGCTCGAGTTGCACCTCGAAAGGATCTGAGGTCAGGCCTCGTCAGCGCCCACGACGATGTGGAGCGCGACGCTCGTAGAGAGGTTGGACGGCTTTTCATTCGACGCCCAGCCAAACTTCTCCGCAAGAGCTTCGGCGGCGGGACGGGCATCGTCGTAGGACCAGAAGACGGTGGTCCGGGCGTACGCGGCGGAAGCCGAATCAACTGCGTACACGTCGAATCCGAGCCCGGCGAGGCGGTCCGCCATCCGCGTGTCGGCGTCGGGTGAACCCGTTCCGTTCAATACCTGCACCGAGACGCCATCGGTAACGAGCTCAACCTCTGCGCTGGGGGCGGGACTCTTCTTGAGCTTCTTCGCCTTCACGGTGGGAGATGGCTCCGGACTCGCCGCTGCTGGTGGCTCGGATCCCCTGGGGGTGCTCTGGGCCACAGGCGTCAGCCCACCGTCGCTATTCCCCCCGATCGCATCCACTGCGATCGAGACGGCGGTTATCGCGACCGCCGAGACCAGCAACCAGGGGACGAGCCAACCCGCGACCGAACGATAGAAGTGCCACTGCTGATCGGAGGAGTGGCGCCCCACGGCGCGCTCCTATCTCTTGGCCGGCTGGTACTGAGCGCCCAGCAAGCGCGCAACCCTCTGGCGCTGCCTGTAGGTACGCAACCGTTTGAGCCTCTTGATCAGGATCGGGTCGTGCTCCATCGCGGCAGGGTTCTCGACCAACTCGTTGAGCACCTGGTAATAGCTCGTCGCCGACATGTCGAACCTGTCGCGGATGGCCCGTTCCTTGATGCCCGCATGCTTCCACCAGCAGCGCTCGAAATCGAGGATGTCGATCTCTCGCTGCCCAAGGCCGTCGTGTGTGTCCATGCCCTCAAGATAGTGGCGAGACTCCCCGTATAGGCGGATTTACTACGGAAACAGTCCCCTGGTCAGGTGGGCCTCGGCCACTCGGCCTACTCCGATCCAGTGTGCGGCCTGGCGCATCGTCAGCTCTTTCTCGGAAGCCAGCGAATAGACCTCGTGGAAGGATCGCTCCATGATCTGGCGGAGGCGATCGTTGACCTCCTCTTCGGACCAGAAGTACGCCTGGATGTCCTGCACCCACTCGAAGTACGAGACCGTGACGCCGCCGGCATTGGCGAGGATGTCCGGCACGACGAAGATGCCACGCTCGCCGAGGATCTTGTCGGCTTCGAATGTCACCGGACCGTTGGCGGCCTCGCAGACGATCTCGGCCTTGACCTTGTCAGCGTTCTTAACCGTGATCACGCCCTCGATGGCCGCCGGCACCAGCACGTCGCAATCGACCTCCAGAAGATCCGAGTTCGAGATCGGTTCGGCTCCGGGGAAACCCGCGACGGCACCGGCTTCGCGCTTGTGCCGGTTGATCGCCTCGGGATCCAACCCGCGCTCCCGGTAGAGACCACCTTCGACATCCGACACCGCGACCACGCGGCAGCCGGCATCGTGCAGGAGTTGCGCAGCGAATCCTCCGACTTTCCCGTAACCCTGGATGGCGACACTGACCTCGTCGATGCCTTTACCCAACGCCTTGAGAGTGGAGAAGATCATGTACATGACGCCGCGGGAGGTCGCGCCGCCGCGGCCCTTCGATCCGCCGATCGCAACGGGTTTACCGGTCACCACACCTGGGACCGAATAACCCTGATTGATCGAATAGGTGTCCATGATCCAAGCCATGATCTCTTCGTTGGTGTTCATGTCCGGGGCCGGGATGTCGCGCTCTGGGCCGATCAAGGGGAGGATCTCCGATGCGTAACGGCGCGTCATCCGTTCGAGCTCACCGCGCGAAAGAACCTTGGGATCCACCGCAACGCCGCCCTTGGCTCCCCCGAACGGGATCCCCGCGATGGCGCTCTTCCAGGTCATCCACATCGCCAGAGCCTTTACCTCATCGAGATCGACACTCTGGTGGTAGCGGATGCCGCCCTTCGCCGGGCCCCTGGTCACGTTGTGGTGAACCCGGTATCCCTGGCACACCTTCGTCGAGCCATCGTCCAATCGGAATGGCACCGAAACCGATAGCGATCGCTTGGGGGCCCTGAGGATCTCGTGAACGCCGGGGGCAAGCCCCATTAACTCGGCCGCTTCGTCTAGCTGAGCGAGCGCGGTCTCCCATGCAGAGTCGAGGGCTGCATGGCCCTTGTCTTCCGGCGTTTCATTTCCCATGACGTCTCCGTTGACGTTCTCGATCGGTTTCGTGCGGAGCTGGAGACAGGATTCGAACCTGCGACCTGCCGCTTACAAGGCGGCTGCTCTACCAACTGAGCTACTCCAGCACGCTCCACAGGTTACTCTCCTCGCCGCAGGATCCGTTTGCTCATGGCGTCTCGGACACGGCTCGGCGGCGTGCCACCTCGAACATCGCCACCGCTCCGGCGACGCCGACATTAAGTGAGCCGATCCGCCCTGCACGAGGAATCGAGACTAGAGCGTCGCAACGTTCGCGCACGGCCTTGGATAAGCCACGATCTTCGGCACCCAGAACCAACGCGACCGGAGGCTCCATCAAGCTCGAATGCCACAGGTCCTCGTCGGCCTTCTCGTCTAGCCCGATCACCCAGAAGCCCTTCTCCTGGGCGCGACCGATGGCTTGACCGAGATTCCCCACCCGGCTGACCGCCACGCTCTCGGCGGCGCCCGCTGAAACACGACGCACTGCCGCCGTCACGCCGGCAGATCGGCGGGTTGGAAGGACCACTCCCTGAAATCCGGCCACGTCTGCGCTTCTGAGGAGCGCACCGACATTGTGTGGGTCCATGATGCCGTCGAGAAACAGCAACGCCTTGCCTTCTCGTCCCAGTAGATCGTCGATCGGCGTGTACCGATAGGTGGCGGTGATCGCAACGACACCCTGATGATTCGCGCCTTGGGCAAGCCGGTCAATCTCGGCGCGAGGAACGTTGCGCACCGGGATCTGTGCTCGCTCTGCGCGCTTGCGGATATCGCCCAGCACGCCGGATGGGGCGAGTCCCTGCGCGATGAGCACCTGCTCGGCAGGCTGGCCGGAGCGCAAGAGTTCGATGATTGGTCTCCGGCCGGTGAGAACCCTATCCGCCGCGGACTCGGAACCCTTGGACGGCGGGCCGCCACGGTTTCGTTCGGAGATCAGCTGCCGCCCGAGATCCGCCAGCGAGCCCCCGATGGCGTGTCTTCGATGGCAACTCCCAGCGAAGAGAGCTTGTCCCTGATCTCGTCCGCTCGTTCGAACGACTTGTCGGAGCGTGCTTGCTCCCTCAGCTCGAGCAGGTAGTCGATCAACCCCCCAAGCAATTCCGAATCCACCGCGTCGGATGGAAGGTCGAAACCGAGTACTCCGGTCATCTCAAGGAATGCCTCCGAGAGTGTTGCGAGCAACTGCGCGTCCTTGGCATCCCCACTCTGCGCGCCCTCGAGAGTCCCATTCGCCTCGCGGACGAGATCGTGGATCGCGGCCAGGGCCTGGGCGGAGTTGAAGTCATCATCCATCGCCTCGACGAAGCGCTGGACGTACGCCTCTCCTTCGCCGTCGAACCGATCCGATCCGACTCTCCTACGCGGAGTATCGGGTGGCCGCGGGAACCGATCGCCAAGCGCATGGCGCGCCGCCTCGAGAAACGTCCGCCACCGCTGGTAAGCGCCCCGCGCGTCCGCCAGAGCGCCGTCAGAGAACGTGACCTGAGATCGGTACGATCCACCGAGCGCCCAATAACGCACCACCTCGCCCGGGTAGCGAGCGAGCACATCGGACGCAAGCGCAACGTTACCCAACGACTTCGACATCTTCGTATCGCCCATCTGAACCATGCCCGTATGGAGCCAGTGGCGAGCGAAGGGCTCGGCCCCGGCGAGTGCTTCGGCTTGCGCCACCTCATTCTCGTGGTGAGGAAAGATCAGATCGGTTCCCCCCGTGTGGATGTCGAAGCTCATGCCCAGATACTTCACCGACATGACCGAGCACTCGATATGCCATCCCGGCCGGCCCCGACCCCAGGGGGACGGCCACGAGGGTTCGCCTGGCTGGGCCGCCTTCCATAGGGCGAAGTCGAGCGGATACTTCTTGCCGGCGTGCGGCTCGATCCGTTCGCCGGCCCGCATGTCGTCAAGAGACCGACCCGACAGGCGGCCGTAGCCTTCGAATCGTTCGACCGCGAAGAAGACGTCGCCATCGACCTCGTAGGCCACGTTTCGTTCGATCAGCCCCTCGATCGCCGTCACCATGTCCTCGATGTGCTTCGTGGCGAGGGCGAGGATATCCGGAGGCTCGACGCCGAGCGCCGCCATGTCCCGCTCGAAGGCCAGCGCGTATTTCCCGGCCACTTCCTGCGGATCAGATCCCTCGACGTTGCTGCGTTCGATGATCTTGTCGTCGACGTCCGTGTAGTTCAAGACGTACGTGACGTCGTATCCGCGATAACCAAGGTATCGACGGATCAGGTCGTACCAAAGGGTGGTGCGGGCGTTGCCGATGTGTACGTAGTTGTAGACGGTGGGCCCGCAGCCATACATCGAGACCCGGCCGGGTTCCCGCGTCTCGAGAGGAACCAGCGTGCGCGTCCTGGTGTCGTGGATCTGGAGAGGCATCGTTCCGACCCTAAAGCCTCTTAACCAACACGACGGCGAGCGCGGCGATGCCTTCGGCTCGACCGATGGAACCCATCCCGTCGGTCGTCGTGGCCTTCACGGAGATATCGAGGAGCTCTGCGCCGAGAGCCTCGGCGATCCTCTCGACCATCGCGCTTCCAAACGAGGCTAGTCGGGGTCTCTGGGCCACGATCGTCACGTCCACGTTCTCGATCGTGTATCCGGCTTCGGTCAACTTCTGCGCGGTGAGCCGAAGGATCTCCAGGCTCGATGCGTCTTTCCACCGATCGTCGCTGGGAAACAGTTGGCCGAGATCCCCCAGCCCCGCCGAACCAAGTAAAGCGTCGGCGATCGCATGGCTCACGACGTCGGCATCCGAATGTCCGGCGAGCCCTGGAGCATCCGGGATCGTCACCCCGCCCAGGATCAGCGGTCTGTCCGCATCGAAAGCGTGGGCATCGAAGCCCAGGCCGACCCGGCTCACTCCAAACCTCCCGCGATCGCCTCTGCGAGAGCGAAGTCCTCCGGATAGGTGAGCTTGATGTTGGTCCGCGTGCCGCGGACGACGACAACGCGACCCCCATAGTTCTCGATCAATTGAGCGTCATCCGTCGCCACGAATCCCTCAGTACGAGACCGTCGGTGAGCGTCCGCCAGAGCGGCGGTCCGGAAAGCCTGGGGGGTTTGCACGCGCCACAGGGTCGAACGGTCGACGGTCTCTACCACCGAATCAGCCTCCACGCGTTTGATCGTCTCGTCAACGGGAACCGCCGGGACCGCGCCTTCCGCTGCTTCGGCGGCTTTCAGCACGGCGCGGGCGAGGTCGACCGGTGCGAACGGACGGGCCGCATCATGTATCAGAACCAACTCAGATGTGACGTGGGCCAACCCATTGGAGACCGACTCCTGACGCGTCGAACCCCCTTCAACCACGGCCGCATCGACTTCGCCTAACAGAAGTGAGCGCGTCTGTTCCATGTCCTGCAGGAGAGCGACCACAACGATCGGATCGCATCCGGCCTCGGTGAGCATGTCGATCGACCACCGCAGAAGGGGACGACCACGCAACAACCGGAACTGCTTCGGAGTTTCGCCACCGGTGCGCTCGCCGCGCCCGCCCGCAGCGATGATCGCTGCGGGAGCAGTTGCCGCTATCCGAGCACCTCATCGAGCATCTTCTCGGCCTCTTCCTCGTTGCAGTCCTTCGAGAAGGTCAACTCCGAAACGAGGATCTGCCGGGCCTTGGTGAGCATCCGCTTCTCGCCGGCCGAGAGACCTTTTTCCTTGTCGCGCTGGTGGAGGCTCCGAACGACGTCGGCCACCTGATAGATGTCACCCGACTTGAGCTTCTCGACGTTCGCCTTGAAGCGGCGGGACCAGTTCGTGGTGTTCGTCGTCGGCTCGTTCTTCTTGAGCACCTTAAAGACCTTGGGCACCTCTTTGGCGGGGGTGACCTCTCGAAGCCCGACCTCTTCTGTTGAATCCGTCGGGACCATCAGAGTCAGTTCGCCGTAGGCCAGCTTCAGGATGTAGTACTGGCGGCTCTCGCCCATCAGCTCTTTTTGTTCGACCTTCTCGATCACCGCGGCCCCGTGGTGGGGATACACGACCTTGTCGCCTATTTCGAAACGCACGAAACGGTTCCTCCCTGCATGTATGTGTCTCGCCGGCGCTTGGATGCGCATGCGGCCGGGAAAAGTAAGGACCATGAAGGTTCCTTTTTACTGGAACAAGGGTAGCACGCCGGGTCGTTGCGAACATCGGCCCAGGCCTAAGCGGGGGCGCGCACCGTTCGAACTCGATCCGTCGCCGACCGCAGATCGGCGACCTCGATGAGCTCGAGCTGAGGCACGCAAACATCGACGCCGGTCGGAACGATCGCACGCCGGAATCCAAGACGGAGTGCCTCGTTCAGCCGGCGCTCGATCCCCGGCACCCGACGGATCTCACCCCCGAGGCCCACCTCGCCTATCGCCACCATCGTGGGATCAAGGGCGAGATCGGCATGAGCCGAGAACAATGAAAGGCACAAAGCGAGGTCGGACGCCGTCTCACGCACCGCGTATCCCCCGGCGGCCGAAACGAAAACGTCATGCGACCCCAGAGGCAACTCGGCGCGTTTGTCGAGAACGCCGAGGAGCATGGACAACCGACGCGATTCGATACTGAGCGCAACGCGCCTCGGCTGGACCTGGTTCGTCTTAGCCACTAACGCCTGGAGCTCGACCAGTAGAGGTCGGGACCCTTCGAGGCTGGGGAAGATCGCCGACCCCGGCACGCCTGTCCGCCGATCCGCGAGAAAGAGCGCAGAGGGATCTGGAACCGGTTCGAGTCCCCCCCCTTCCATCACGAAGACGCCGGTTTCCTCACATGACCCGAATCTGTTCTTCGATGCGCGCAGGAGTCGCAGCGATCCTGAGCGTTCACCCTCAAGCGATACAACGACGTCGACCACGTGCTCGAGCGTCTTCGGTCCGGCCACGGCGCCTTCCTTGGTCACGTGGCCGACCAGGATCACGATCGTTCCCGATCGTTTGGCCATCCGGACGAGGTGCGTGGCGCAGTTGCGAACCTGGAGGGTGGATCCCGCGGTCTGTTCGAGAGCCGGATCTTCGAGGGTCTGGATCGAATCGACGACGATCGCGTCGGGTCCTTCGCTGCTGCACGCCCCGAGCACCGCCGTCAACGAGGTCGTCGGAAGGGCCTGGACGCGCTTCGAATCCACGCCCAGCCGGCGCGCCCGAAGCGCGACCTGCGCCACGGATTCCTCGCCTGTAACGAGCAGACAGGCCGATCCCTTCGCCACCAGGCCCTGGAGCAGCTGCAGAACGAGGGTTGACTTGCCGATCCCGGGCTCGCCGGCCAGAAGGACGACGCTGCCACCTACGAGGCCCCCACCGAGCACGCGGTCAACCTCGTCGATGCCCGTCGCAACGCGCTCGACGCCGGTCCCTTCCTTGTCCAAACTGACGATGGTGTCCACCGTTTCGCCGTCGACCGCCACTCCCGGCTCGAACGCGCTGCTCCACGTCGAACATTGGGGACATCGCCCGAACCAGCGAGGAGCCGAGTGGCCACATTCCGAACACGCGTAGTGATCCATGTGTCGAGCGTAGGTGGGGGCTGCGACGATTTTCGGTCGCACGCGCAAGGGCCCGGCCGAAGCCGGGCCCCATAGCCTTCTCGTTTGTCTCCCGTTAGTTGTCGGGGAGCACCTCGGGTTCGCCTTCCGCGACCCCGGCGCCTGCGAGCTCGATCGGCGGGTGGTCGGGCGAACGCTCCGCCTTGCGGAACACGATCTCGTCCTCGCCGGCCTCGTTCTTGCCGGTGTCAACGATGATCACGTCGCCCGCCTCGTACTCCTTCCAGAGGATCTTCTCGGACACGGGGTCCTCGACGTGCCGCTGGATGGCGCGGCGCAAAGGCCTGGCCCCCAGCGAGGGGTCGTACCCCGTCCGAGCAAGGAAGTCCTTGGCGGTCTCCGTTAGCTGGATGTCAACATCCTGGCTGCCGAGCTGGTTCTCGATGCGAGTGATCATGAAGTCTACGATCGACTTCACCTCGGCTCTCGACAGCTCGTGGAACACGATGACCTCGTCGATGCGGTTCAGGAACTCGGGTCGGAAGTTCTTCTTGAGCTCTTCCTCCACGCGCTCCTTCATCTTGTCGTAGGTGAGCTGTTCGCCCGCCTGGCCGAAGCCCATCGCCGGCTTGCGAAGGTTCTGCGTACCCAGGTTCGACGTCATGATGATGACCGTGTTCTTGAAGTCCACCGTCTTGCCCTGTGCATCAGTCAGACGTCCATCCTCGAGGATCTGCAACAGCGTGTTGAAGACGTCTGGGTGAGCTTTCTCGATCTCGTCGAGCAGCACCACCGAATAGGGACGGCGCCGAACGGCTTCCGTCAGCTGACCACCCTCCTCGTAACCGACGTAACCCGGAGGCGAACCGACCAAACGACTGACGGTGTGCTTCTCCATGTACTCGCTCATGTCGAGTTGGATAAGAGCGCTCTCGTCGCCGAACATGAACTCGGCCAAAGCCTTGGCACTCTCGGTCTTCCCAACACCTGAAGGCCCGAGGAAGATGAACGAACCGGCCGGGCGCTTCGGGTCCTTCAACCCGGCGCGCGTACGGCGGATCGAGCGAGACACCGCGCCGATGGCGTCGTGCTGACCCACGATGCGACGGTGAAGCTCGTCCTCCATACGCAGGAGCTTGGCCGTCTCTTCCTCGGTCAGCGAAGTCACGGGGATGCCGGTCCACGACGACAGGACCTCGGCGATCTCCTCTTCGTCGACCTCGGCGAGCGCCTGGCCCTCTTCCATGCGCCATTCGGTCTCTTTGAGAGCTCGCTCTTCCATCAGTCGCTTCTCTTCATCGCGGAAAGCTGCGGCGCGTTCGAAGTCCTGCGCCTCGATCGTCTTCTCCTTCTGGGATCTGACCTCGGCGATCTTCTCCTCGAGCTCCCGGTAGTCGGGGGGAGCGCTCATGCGCCTGATCCTTAATCGCGATCCTGCTTCGTCGATCAGGTCGATCGCCTTGTCGGGCAGGAATCGGTCGGAGATGTAGCGATCCGCGAGATTGGCCGCTGCCACCAGACCGCGATCGGTGATATGCACGCGGTGGTGAGCTTCGTAGCGGTCGCGTAGACCCTTGAGGATGTCGATCGTGTGTGCAACGGACGGCTCGGGAACCTTGATCGGCTGGAACCGGCGCTCGAGAGCCGCATCCTTCTCGAGGTGCTTGCGGTATTCGTCCAGCGTCGTTGCACCGATCGTCTGCAACTCGCCACGCGCCAGCATCGGCTTGAGGATGCTTGCAGCGTCGATCGCGCCCTCGGCGGCACCCGCCCCGACGAGCGTGTGCAGCTCGTCGATGAACAGGATGATGTCGCCGCGGGTCTTGATCTCTTTCAGTACTTTCTTGAGACGCTCCTCGAAGTCACCCCGGTAGCGGGAACCCGCAACAAGCGCTCCGAGGTCGAGGGTGTACAGCTGGCGACCGGTGATCGTCTCGGGTACTTCGCCCTTCACGATCCGCTGCGCCAGCCCCTCGACGATGGCCGTCTTCCCGACACCCGGCTCGCCGATCAAGACGGGGTTGTTCTTCGTTCGCCGCGACAGCACCTGCATCACGCGCTCGATCTCGTTCTCGCGCCCGATCACCGGGTCGAGTTGGTTCTCGCGCGCGAGCTGGGTGAGATTGCGACCGAACTGGTCCAGGACGAGCGAACCCTGGGGGGTCTCGCCGCCTGGTGCTCCGGCGCTCTCTTTGGCGCCCGAGTAACCAGACAGGAGCTGGATGACCTGCTGACGAACGCGCCCGAGGTCGGCGCCCAGCTTGACCAGTACCTGAGCCGCAACGCCCTCGCCCTCGCGGATGAGGCCGAGGAGGATGTGCTCGGTTCCGATGTAGTTGTGTCCGAGCTGCAGCGCCTCGCGCAGGGACAGCTCGAGAACCTTCTTCGCCCGGGGGGTGAACGGAATGTGACCCGAAGGCGGGGACTGGCCTGCGCCGATGATCTCCTCGACCTGCTGGCGAACCTTGTCAAGCGAGATCCCCAGCGACTCGAGGGCCTTTGCGGCGACGCCCTCTCCCTCGTGGATCAATCCGAGCAGGATGTGCTCGGTTCCGATGTAGTTGTGATTGAGCAGCCTCGCCTCTTCTTGGGCGAGAACCACCACCCTGCGGGCCCGGTCGGTGAATCTCTCAAACAAGGGCCACGCCTCCTTTGCTAGAACCGCCATGCGGGGGTCGATCCCCACAGACGGAGAGCCCGAAAGCTCCATTTCCCGCTCCGAGAACCATTATACGGAGGAGGGATGTCAACTCCCTCTTTGCCCGACACCTTGTTTGAACGCTGGAGTCCCTCAAAACGTTCCCCCGAACTGCCGGCGGATGCGTCATCCGCCGGCCCATTCCTATGCGATTTGGCCTCTGCCAATGTCATCGGCCACCCCACGCAAGTCCTTAGCAATCCCAGCCTCCCCGGAGGGGGGTCTGGGGGGAGTAGGTCGTCTCGACGACCGATCCCCCAGTTGGGTTGCCGCAGGCCGGCACGAAAGTGCCGGCCGTGAAGCAAGGGCTGTGGTCAGCAGCCCGCCGCGAGCGGGCATAGAACTAATGGATAGGGTCCCGGCGAGGGGTCGCCACCGCGAATCTCATCGTTCTGGGGGAGGGAGCCGGCGCGCCTCGAGGCGGGGGATCCCGGAACAGGTAGCGCCAGTCGTCGGGGGAGATATCCGTCCTGCGGCCGTTGATCGAGAACCCCCGGGCGAGAGGGACCCAGGGCAACTCCTCGGGGAGGGCGCGGACACCCCGGAGCTCGGCCGAGGCAGCCGGGACCGTCCACAGCCCTACCGAGGTCTGGTCGACCGAAGTGTGGTCGTCGGGGCCGAGGGTAACGTCCAGGCCCCCGAAGCGGCGGCCGCGCACGCGCTCGAGGGTACGCGCTACGTCTCCCGTCGGCTCGGTCCTCTGGGCGGCCCAGCCGATCATCGATACGCCGTCGTAGGCCCTCTGCTGCCAACCGAGGGGTTCGGAATCCCACCACCCTTCGAAGGCATCCTTGAACGCTTGGAACCCTGGGAGCGGCAAGAGATGAACCCCCCGGGCGTAGGAGTCCGACGCCACCGTTCCGGGGGGGAGAGCCGGAGCCGATCGAGGACTTATCGCCATGTCGTAGCCGATGATCTGGGGTCGCCACGGACGTCCACGCGTGGCGGACCGGCGAGCCGTCCTCGTGTCCCGGTACAGCGCGCCCATCGACCGCAACTCCGCTACGACCCGGCCGAAGACACCGGGTTGGCTCTCGACAACCACAGCCTGGACCCGCTGCCTTTCGAGTCGCTGCAGCGTCTGACTCAGCTCCGCATCGGTGGCGTCGCGGGCCTCGAGCTCGGACCCATAGAGGTGTTCGACCACGCGCACCCCCGGCATCGGCCGGGTGGCGGAGCGTAGGGAACGGACCGCTGAGGTCCCGTCCAACGACAGCGATGCCATGAGCCCGATCCGCTGGTACTCGCGATCGCGCACCAGATACGAGGCGATCCTTCGCGATTCCCACAACAGCGATGGAGAAGTTTGGAACAGGTGGGGTCGTAAGAGCCGTGCACCGTACAGATCACCGTAGGTGAGGAGGGCGGGGATGCCGGCCTCGGCCAGCGACGGCTCCGTCTCGGGGAGCGCCTCCGGCGGTCCGGCGAATACGATGCCCCGGATACGGTCGCTCGCCGCCAACTCCCTGATCAGCCCCACGGCCTGGTCCGGGTCGCCTTCGTCGTCCCGCACGACGAGCTCGAACGGTTCCTCGCCCTCGGCGAGTCGCCGGTTCAGCTTGTGAACGCCGAGGTCGGCTCCCTCGAACGCGCTCTGGCCTCGCCACGATTCGTCCCCCGACATCGTCGCGACGAGTCCGATGAGACGGGAGTTGGGTTCCTCCGGGGTCGCTCGAGGTGAGCGCGGCGAGGTCGAGTGCGGCGAGGTCGGCTCACATGCGGCGGCCAACACCGCCGCGATGAGCACTACCGCCAGGAGTCGAACGATCCGGACGCGCCCGGAGCGGGATCCCATGCTGGACCGGGACTAGTTGCCCGGCTCCTCTGGCGGACCCGGAGCCTCAGGGCGCATCGCAGGAAAGAGGATCACCTCGCGCAGCGAGCTCGAACCCAGCAGGAACATCAGCAAGCGGTCGATACCCAAACCGAACCCGCCCGCGGGGGGCATGCCGTAGGACAGAGCCTCGAGGAACTCCGCGTCCGGCATCGCCACCTCATGCTCGCCCCCGGCTTGCGCCGCAGCCTGCGCTTCGAAGCGACGCCTCTGCTCGGCGGGATCGTTCAACTCCGAGTACATGGGCGCGATCTCGACGCCGCCGAGTATCAGGTCGGTGTGCTCGGTGAAACCCTCGATACTCCGGTGATCTTTCGCCAGAGGCGAGACCTCTTTCGGGAATCCGACCACGTAGGTCGGCCCCATCAGCGACCGCTCGGCCCGAGCCTCGAAGATCTCCGCGACGACCTTGCCCGGCCCCCACCCGGGGCGAAGCTCAACATCGAGCTCGCCCGCGATCTCGCGAAGCGGACCCGACGGCTCCGAGGCTTTCCAAGCGGGCTCGAGGTCGGCGCCGGTGGTCCTTGCGATCGCCTCGAACATCGTGATGCGTTCGAACGGCTCTTCCAGATCGAGCGCTTGGCCCTGGATCTCGATCCGCAGCGAGCCGGTCACCGCCAGGGCGATCTCCTTCACCAGGTCCTCGACGAGGCTCATGATGTCCTCGTAGTCGGCGAATGCTTGGTAGGCCTCGAGCATCGTGAACTCCGGGTTGTGCCGGGCCGACACGCCCTCGTTGCGAAAACTGCGATTGAGCTCGTAGACGCGTTCGACTCCCCCGATGAGGAGGCGCTTCAGATACAACTCCGGCGCGATCCTCAGGAAGAGGTCCAGGTCGAGCGCATTGTGATGAGTGACGAAAGGTCGCGCCACGGCCCCGCTTGCGACGTGATGCAGCAGGGGGGTCTCAACCTCGACGAACCCACGCTGTTCCAGGAAGCGCCGCACGGCGGCATTCAGGGTCGCGCGCGCGGTAACGACGCGGCCAGCTTCAGGGTTGACGATGAGGTCTAGATATCGTTGGCGGTAGCGGGCCTCGACGTCGGACATCCCGTGCCACTTCTCGGGCATCGAGCGGAGGCACTCAGCCAGCAACGTGACGGTCGAGACCCTCACGCTCAACTCGCCGCGCCTGGTCTTGATGACCTCGCCCTCGGCCCCAACGATGTCTCCGACGCCCAGCCGCGTGAAGGCCTCGAAACCCTCCTCGCCTAGGACATCGAGCTGGCCGAACAGCTGAACGCGGCCCGAGGGATCCTCGAGGTCGGCGAACGCCGCCTTGCCATGGGAACGAAGACTTCGAAGTCGGCCGGCCACGGCCACCGTCTCGCCCGAATCCGTTCCGGGCTCGAGTGTCTCCCACCGGCCGGCGAGCTCACCAGTCATGGCCGTGCGTTCGAATCGATACGGGTACGCGCTATCGCCCGGCGGCATCACGAACTCCCGCCCTCAGCGTTGCGGTCGAAGATGAGCCTTAGCCCATTCAGCGTGAGTTGCGGGTCGATGCGCTCCACCCTGCGGCAATGCTTCACCACGGTCGGTGCAAGGCCGCCCGTGGCAACCACGCGCGCCGAACCACCGAGCTCATCCGTAACGCGCTCGACCAATCCGTCAACGAGCGCTGCTGTGCCAAAGACGATCCCCGACTGTACGGAGGTCATCGTCCTCTTACCGATCGCGGTACCCGGCGCGACGAGTTCCACCCGATTGATCTGCGCGGTTGCCAAGAAGAGCGCCGTGGCGGACGTGTCGATCCCCGGTGCGATCGCGCCTCCCAGATACTCGCCGTTGGCCGAGACGGCGTCGACGGTGATCGCGGTGCCGAAATCGACCACCACCACCGGCTCGGCCGGATACATCTCGTGAGAGGCCACAGCGTTCGCGATGCGGTCCGCGCCGACCTCACGAGGGTTGTCCGTAAGGATCGAGATACCAGTCCGGGTTCCCGGCTCGACCACCAGGGCGGGAAACCCGAAGTAGCGCTCCGTCATCTCCCGCAGCTCGCTGGTGGCACGGGGCACGACGGAACAGATCGCCACGCCGGTGATCTGCCGGGAGAACGAAAGGTCGGCCAGAGAGAGGAACTGACCGAATAACAAAGCCAGCTCGTCGGCCGTCCGCTGCTGAACCGTCGCGGCGCGCCACTCGTGTTCGAGCACCTCGCGCTCGAACACACCCATATGGGTCTGAGTGTTTCCTACGTCAACCGCCAACAGCATCTTGACCTCCGAAAGGTCGCTCGACCAAAAGGTTATCGATGAGGCGCGTTCCCCCGACGGTCGCCGCAACGACGAGGAGCACAGGCTCCCCCGGCGCGGAACGCTCAAAGGTATCCGGATTAACGGCCTGGGCGTAACCCGGCTCGACTCCGGGGGTGGAACGGAATAACTCGATCATGGTCTCCTCGACGCCCTCCAGGTCTCCTCCGTTCGATAGGGCTTCACGCCCGGCCCGAAGGGCATCCCACAACACGATGGCGCTCGCACGAGCCTCCTTCGAGAGGTAGGCGTTCCGGCTGCTCCTCGCGAGGCCATCGGGCTCTCGAACCGTTGGACATACCACGAGCTCCACGGGAAATCCGAGGTCCGCGACCATTCTCTTGATGACTGCCACCTGCTGCGCGTCCTTCTGTCCGAAGAATGCCCTGTCCGGCTGCACCAGGTTGAAGAGCGTCGCAACGATCGTGGCCACGCCATCGAAGTGACCGGGCCGCGCGTTGCCCTCGACCACGGCGGCCAGTCGGCCCACCGAAACGGTCGTCGCGGGATGGGAACCCAGCATCTCGTCAACGGATGGCGCGAAGACTAGATCCACATCTTCCGCCTCCGCTCTCTCCAGATCTCGTCCTTCGTCGCGCGGGTAAGCCCGATAATCCTCGTGAGGCCCGAACTGAAGCGGGTTGACGAAGATGCTCAGCGCGACGGCACCCGTGGAGCGAGCCGCGCGCAACAAGGAAGCGTGCCCCTCGTGAAGTGCGCCCATCGTAGGTACCAGGTTCAGTGGATCCCCAGTGACGCGCTGATGGTCGAGAATCTCCTCTAGTTCCCGCCGCGTGCTCGCTATCTTCACGACGAGCCCAGGAGCGATCGCAGCTCCGACTCGTCGTCGGCTTGCAGGTGTCCGGTCCTCGCCGCCGCAGCCAGGATCGTGCGGGACATCGTCATGTAGGGATCGACGAGGTGAGGAGCATGTGCGCGCAAGGCGGCGAGGTGGCGAGCGATCGTAGGTGTCTCGCCGCGCACGATGGGACCTGTGAGGGTTGCCCCCCCACCCCCATCATCGAGCGCGTTCGCCAGGGTTCCTTCAGCAAGGGGGCCGAGGACCGCAGCCGGCGAATCGACCCCGATGCTGGCCAAGATGGCCTCGCCCAGGGCCAGCAGCGCAGCGATCCCATTCGAGGTAGTCACCGCGGCGGCATGCCACAGAGGTCTGGCTTCTTCTGCAACCATCACCGGCAGGCCCGACAGCCCGGACCTGATCAGTTCCTCGGCCCACTCTTCAAGATCCGCGGCGCAGGTGACGCCCCACGCGGACCCAGGCAATCGCTCGATCGCGGTGGCCACGTCCGGGCAGGCCTGGACCGGATGCAGCGCTGCCGTCCGCCCTCCAAGTCCCGCCGCAGCGGTCAGCGGGTCCACCCCGAACGCTCCAGCGAAGTGACAAACGACCGTTCCGGCGTGCAATGACGTCGCGATCCGGCCCGCCGCGTCCGCGATCGCTTCGTCCGGGACGCCGAGAAGCACCAGCTCGGCGGCAGCCACCCCTTCCTCCGGAGGAATCACCGGACAGCCCAAGAACCGCGCGGCCCGCTCCGCCGACGATGGAGTGCGGGAGGCGACTCCGACGAGCTCGTGGTCGTTCCTGCGCAGCAACTCAGCGGCGGCGGTGCCCACGCGCCCGGCTCCGAAGAGGAACACGGAAAGGTGAGAGGGTTCGGCGGGGATGGTGATCATCAGGCGCTCCAGTCCACAAGTGGTACCGGTCGTTGCGCCCAGCATAGATGCGGTTTAGGGGACGATGCGCGTAACGAGATCTGTACGGGCCATCGCGGAGTCGAGCCATATCGCTCGGCGGCCCTTTCCGAGTTGAGGCCACGCCTGGTCGCCGCGGTTGGCCGTCACCTTGACCGGCACGCCGCCCGCCAACGGCACCATCCACACGTCGCGGCCGACCTCCGCTGCAGACACGTTGTTCACGTAGCCGCGCTCGTCGGTGTACACCGCGTACGTTGCGTTCGCGTCCACCAAAGGCAAGCCGGCGACACCATTCCAGCGCGGAGACGAGGAACCAGCGGGACCGTCATCGGGGACGAGCACCCTCTTCTTCTTCGACCCTAGACGCATCTTCATGATCGCCCCGCGGCCGTTCCCGTTGTTGTCCTGATACCACAGCATGTGGTCGGGGGCGAGCGCCGGTGGGCCTAGAAAGGCCCCCGGTCTACCAACGCTCAACTTCTGGCCCGTCTTGAAATTCATCAACCCGATCCGTTGTCCTAGACGCCGGTTGCCGCCGTCCCACCACGCCACCCAGTTGCCCGACACGTCGGGCAACCACTGCTCGCCGCCGCCGGTAGTCAGTCGCTTCGGAGTGCGCCCCAGCCGGCGCGCCCAGATGTTCGTGTCGCCCGCGCGCGTGTCCTCCCACGCGAGGAGAGAGCCGTCGATCGCCGGGAACCATTGTTGGGCTGGCCCTTTCGCCAGCGTCTTGAGGCTTCCGCCGAGCTTTCGGCCCACGACGTTGGACCCCAGACCGAAGAACCCTTGAGTCATCCGCGACCACACCGCGCGGGTGCCACTGATCGCGGGGGTCTCGTCGGAGATGACGCTGTCACCGGGAGAGCCGCTCATCTTCGTCAGACCCCCGGGTGTGTCAACGCGTCCGACATAGATCTCTGGGGACTTGCAGCAGAAGTCTCTCTTGTTCCCGTAGTCGTTCGTGACGTACCTCTCGGACGTCGCCTCTGGACCTTCGGCGAACTGGAACCCGAAGGGCGCGAGATCCGCAGCAAGGATCTCTGCATCGTTCGGAGCGACTGTTTCCCACCCCGGGACGATCCCTTTCGCATCGAACGCGGCGTCGATGGTCGCCAACTCGGCCGGAGTTGCGCCCCCCAGTTCGGCTGCCAGACGCACGGCGTTGCGACCATCAACGAAATCATCGAGTGGCGACATATGCGTCGACAGGGCTCGATACACAATCTGGTCCGCGCGCTCATCCCCCAAGTCCTCGCGGATATCCCACAGGGCTCCCGAGAAGATCGTGGAGTTGTCGTGCACGCCACCGAGATCGAAGTCGGCGAGATAGAAGAGGTAGTCGGCCGTGGTCCTGCCGTCGTTCATGTCGCGCAGCGGACACTCCCAGTTCGTGGGGTTAGCGACCTTGCAGAGGTCCTCTCCGGTCTCGCCCGAGTTCGGAGCGCCGGTCGCCAGGCCGGACTGCAGATTATCGATCGCGTTTCCAAAGTAGTCGGACATGCCTTCGTTTATCGCGCCCGACTGATTCAGGTAGACGAGGTCCGCCGTGTACTGGGTTACGCCGTGGGTCAGCTCGTGTCCCACAACGTCGAGGTCCGCCGACATCGGATACGTCTCCGACGGAGCGCAATCCCCGTAGACCATCTGCTTGCCGTCCCAGAAGGCGTTGCAGTACGGGCCGTTGCCATCGGAGTAATGGACGGAGGACTTGATGTCCATCCCCTGGCCGTCGATCGAGTTGCGGCCGAGGGCGCGGAAGAACTCATATGTGAGCCCCGCCCCGTAGTGGGCGTCGACCGCCGCACCATCGGAGAACGGCTCAGTTGGATCGGTATCTATGTTCGACCCGACTGCCTCGTAGAACGGAGAGTTACCAACATCATGCGTGGTGATCTGACCCTTGCTCGTGGTCGGGGACCACATCGGTCTCGAACGGTCGCGCAATTCGAAGACGCCGTCCCTGGTGAATGCTTTCAAGGAAACAGGAGGGCCGCCATGAGAGGTGGTGCCATCAATGGTGACCGGCGAGGCGAAATGAAGATTGCTGTAGGAAAGCGCAGAACTCCCATTGTGAGCATTGATGAATAGCTCCTCTTGCGCCGGCTCACCGAAGCGGGAGCCCCAGAGGGTGAACCGGTAGCTCAAGAGCCCATCGCCCGCCGGCAACACCGAGAGACCTTTGTACTCGGAGCGTTCGACGATCATCGGACGGACGCGTGTGAACGCGAGCTTGCGCGCAGTTGCGAGGTTCAGTTTGGGTGCGGTGGTCACGTCGAGCTCGGTGAACACGTGGCCGTTGACCGCTTCGGTCTCTAGCCCGTCGGCGGTTTCCTTCATGTGCACGAGGTACTGCGCGCCGAACACGGGGACGTCACCGACGCGCTGGCCGAAGCGAACGGTTCGGGTACCTCCGCGTCCTTCGATAACCTCGAGGGTACGGAGCGTCTCGGACGGTGCCGCGATCCCGTAACGACCCGGGTTCGAGCGTAGATGGGCGAGCGCCACATCCGTCGCCGATCCCCGTCGCGCAGTGGAGTTCAGCCGGGTCACCAAGGCAGGAGCATCGGTTCCCGGACGCCCCACGATGCGGGGACCACGTGACTGTGCGGACACTGGGGTTGCCGCGAGGGAGCCGAGGCAGAGGCAGACGACGAGGGCGGCGAGCCCGGTCCGCTTCATCTTTCTGAGTCCCCACCCTTCCCTAGACGATCACAGGTCCGACGCCCCCGGCGCAAGATCGAAGGCCTACTCTGGCATCGAATGTCCGGAGCGGTCACTTTAGGACAGACGGTACGAAACCGAAAGAGTCGCCGGAGCGATTGCCCCTTTTGCTTAGACGGCCTCTACTCGATGTGCGGCGTGAACGGCTCGAGCAGGGTTACGTCCCCCTCGGCCTCGTCGCTCCAGTTCGAATAGGGGTCGCCCCAGGGATCCGCTATCTCGGGATCGATCTCGAGGAGGGGGATCAACACGAACTTCCTCTGGGACATCCTGGGGTGAGGGATCTCGAGGTCGGACTCATTGACCTTCTCGTCGCCGAACAACAGCACGTCGAGATCCGCGACGCGGGGGCCCCACCGCATTTCGTTGGGCTGTCGCCCAAGGCGCGCCTCGATCGCCTTGCATAGCTCGAGAAGGGCCCTCGGTTCGAGAGAAGTGTCGATCTTTGCCACGAGATTCACGAACGAACGCTGGGGTGGGCCTCCCACCGGCGTCGTCTCGTACAAGCTCGAAGTAGCGACGATCTCGACATCGTGATCATCACCGAGCGCGGTGACGGCGCGCCGCACGAAATCGCGTCGTTCGCCGACGTTTGATCCGATACCGATGAATGCGACCGTCATATGAATGCCCTCTCAAGTCTTACTGCGACCCCACCCAACTCTTCGGCGATGGGAGGCGCCTCCTTGAAGATCTCAACCGTAACCCCAACAACTGCCTTATTTGGAGCAATCAGGGCGACAACTTTCTCAGCCAGATGCTCCAGCAAGCGCGTCTCCGTTCCTCTCAACAGGTCGGCGATCTCGGTCGTCAGGACTCCGTAGTCAACGGTGTCGTTTATATCGTCGCTCTCGCCCGCGGCGGCCAGGTCGATCGCGATGTCGATGTTGGCGACCAGCCACTGAGGCCGGCTTCGCTCCTGTTCGCCGACGCCGACCCGCGCCTCGACCCGAAGGCCGTAGATAAGGATGTGATCGCTCAAGCCGTCACCTCGCCGGAAGTTATGGCTTCGATCATCTTCACCATCTTGCTCACGGGTGTGACGTCGTGCACACGCACGATGCGGGCGCCCTTGACGACCGACCACGCGACCGTTGCAAGCGTTCCCTCCAGACGATCCTCAGTCTCGGCCCCCAATACGGCACCGATAAACGACTTGCGCGAGGTTCCCGAGAGCACGGGGAATCCGAGCCCGACCACCTCATGCAGGTGGCGCAGGAGCTCGAGGTTCTGTTCCGGCGTCTTGGCGAAGCCGAAACCCGGGTCGAGAACTATCGACTCGGGAGGAACGCCGAGACGCTGCAGCTCCTGTGCCCGACCGATGAGGAAGTCGCTCACCTCCTTCACGAGATCGGAGTAGTCGGTCAGCGATCTCATCGTCGCGGGCGTCCCGCGCGAGTGCATCACCGCGATTCCGGCACCGGTCTCGGCGGCGACCTGATCCATGCCCCGGCCGCCCCACTCACCGGCCGTGTCGTTGACGATCGAGGCTCCTGCCTCCACTGCGCGCCGCGCTACTTGTGGTTTGCGCGTGTCTATCGAGATGGGGACGTCGATCCGATCGACCAGACCCGAGATAACAGGAAGGACTCGTTCCAACTCGTCATCCTCAGCCACCGGAGCGGCTCCCGGTCTGGTCGACTCCCCGCCGACGTCGATGATCGCCGCGCCCTCGGCGGCCATCTGCTCTCCATGATCCACGGCTGCACCGGCATCGAGCCAGAGTCCACCGTCCGAGAAAGAGTCCGGAGTCACGTTCAACACGCCCATGACGGCCGTGCGGTCGAGGGACAGGACGCGCCCCTTGCAAAGAAGTTTCATCCCCTGGAGATGAAGTTCATGGCTTCCGCCCGAGTGGCGGGGTGGTTTCTAAAGATGCCTCTGACCGCGGAGGTGACCGTCTGACTCCCGGGCTTGCGGACGCCTCGCATGCTCATGCAAAGATGCTCCGCCTCGAGGACGACGAGGACTCCCCTGGGCTCCAGGGCTCGCTCGATCGCGTCGGCGATCTGAGTGGTGAGGCGTTCCTGAACCTGGGGCCTGCGCGACAGCATGTCCACCAATCGCGCCAGCTTGGAGAGGCCCGTGATCTGACCGTTCTCGTTCGGGATGTAAGCGACGTGTGCTCTGCCGATGAATGGGATGAGGTGGTGCTCGCACATCCCTTGGAGCACCATGTCGCGAACCATGATCATCTCGTCGTGGCCGGCGTCGAACACCACATCGAGAACCTCGGCAGGATCCCCCCGCTCGCCCCCGAAGAGCTCCTCGTACATCTCGGCGACGCGTTCAGGGGTTCTCACCAGGCCGTCTCGCGAGGGATCCTCGCCTATCGCCTCCAGGATCGTCCGCACCGCGGCCACGATGCGCTCGTGGTCGACACCAGAACCGCTGTTGATCCTACGAACGACGTCCTCGGGCTCGGCCATCGGGACAGGTTAATCGGCCGGCGGATCGGGGTGAGTCGTGGCGGCGGCAAGGCGCCCCGACCGTGGAGGTTTAGGCCTCGCCCAGACGAGGCTTGGGCGCTGGTCGGGGCAACCGCGGACGCTTCCCCGTCTCCGGCGTCGGCGGGTCCGCTTCCTCGCGTGCTCGACGACGAAGGCGCGACCGTTCGATGGGATTCGAAGGACTCTGCTTGGCAACCTCGGCGAGGATCTCTTGCACCTCGTCCTTGTCGAGCGACTCTTTCTCGATGAGCATGTCGACCATGAGATCCAACTTGTCTCGGTACTTAGTCAAGATCTCGCGCGCCTCGTCATGGGCCTCCTCGACCAGACGGCGAACCTCCTCATCGATCTTCGCGGCGACGGTGTCCGAGTAGTCCTTCACGTGTCCGAGGTCACGGCCGAGGAACGGCTGGCTCTCTGTCTCACCTAGTGCAAGGGGGCCAAGATCGGACATGCCGAACTGCATGACCATCTGCTTTGCGATCCGAGTGCACCGCTGGATGTCGTCCTGCGCACCGGTCGTCGGCTCGTCGAAGACGAGTTCTTCTGCGGCGCGCCCACCAAGGAGCATCGCCAACTCGTCGATGAGCTCGGAGCGTGTGACGAGGAACTTGTCTTCGGTCGGAAGCGTGAGTGTGTAACCGAGGGCTCGCCCGCGCGACACGATCGAGACCTTGTGTACGGGATCGGCGTGCGGCAGCGCGTGCGAAACCAGGGCGTGCCCGGCCTCATGGTAGGCGATCACCTTCTTTTCCTTCTCGGAGATAACTCTGCTTCGCCGCTGTGGCCCCGCGAGGACGCGGTCGATCGCCTCTTCGAGCTCGAACATCCCGATCTCGGTCCGGTTGAAGCGAGCAGCGAGCAGAGCGGCTTCGTTGATGACGTTGGCGAGGTCGGCCCCGGTGAAGCCAGGAGTACGACGAGCCAGTACCTCGACGTCTACTTCTTTCGAGATGGGCTTGCCGCGGGTATGCACCTTGAGGATGGCGGTACGGCCGTTTAGATCCGGACGATCCACGACGATCTGCCGGTCGAAGCGGCCGGGTCGCAGCAATGCCGGATCCAAGATGTCCGGCCGGTTCGTAGCGGCGATGAGGATGACTCCGCTCTTGATATCGAATCCATCCATCTCGACGAGCAGCTGGTTCAACGTTTGCTCGCGTTCGTCGTGCCCTCCGCCGAGGCCGGCGCCGCGGTGTCGCCCGACGGCATCGATCTCGTCCATGAACACGATGGATGGGGCATTCGCCTTCGCTTGCTCGAAGAGATCACGCACACGGCTGGCGCCCACGCCAACGAACATCTCGACGAAGTCGGAACCGGAGATCGAAAAGAACGGGACGCCCGCCTCGCCGGCGACCGCCCGAGCGAGCAGGGTCTTGCCGGTCCCGGGGGGACCGAACAGTAGGACGCCCTTGGGGATCTTGGCGCCCATGGCCTGGAACTTCTGAGGTGCCTCGAGATACTCCTTTATCTCCTGAAGCTCCTCGACCGCTTCGTCGAGGCCGGCAACGTCGGAGAAGGTGATCTTGGGCTGATCCTTCGTCACGAGCCGCGCCTTGGCCTTGCCGAAGGACATCACGCGGTTGCCACCGCCCTGCATCTGCTGCATCAAGAAGAAGAAGAAGCCCAGGATGATCAAGATCGGGAGAAATTGGAACAACACCGAAACCCACACGCTTCCCGTCTGGGGATCGGCGCTGACCTCGACCTCGCTCTCGACGGCGAGGTCCGAATACTCATCGACCGTGTCCTTCGGGAGGAAAACCTCGTACGTCTGCTCGCCATCGGCGAGCTCGCCGACCACCTTCTCATCCTTGGTCTGGAACTCAGCGGTGGAGATGTCCCCGTTCTCGATCATCGCAACCCAGTCGTTGACCGAGGCGATCTCCTGCGGCTTGTCGGCGCTCGCGCGGTAGAGGTTGATCACCCACACGACGGCAATGATCAACACGAGGTAAAAGACGGCGGATTTCAGGACTCTATTCATGTCTGTATATGAGGGTAGCAGGGGTCGTGCCTAAACGACCTTCTCTAAGGGGCTTCGGAACCGTATGCCGACGGCTTTAGCACGCCTATGTAGGGAAGATTGCGATATCTCTCGGCGAAGTCGAGCCCGTACCCCACCACGAACACCGAGGGGATCTCGAAACCGGGGAAACGAACGTCCAGCGGAACTGCCTGCTCGCCCTTCTTCCAGAACAGAGAACAGATCTCGAGGGAGGCCGGACCGCGTGCCTCGAGGTAGCGAAGCAGGTAAGAGATCGTGAGACCGGAGTCGATGATGTCCTCAACCAGCAATACGTGCCGACCGGTGATCTCATAGTCGAGGTCCTTCAGGATTCGCACCACACCGGAGGATTTCGTCGAGGACCCATATGACGACACCGCCATGAAATCGAACTCGATGGGAAGCTGGATCTCGCGCGCCAGATCCGACATGAAGACGAAGGCGCCCTTGAGCACGCCGACCAATAAGACGTCTTTCCCCCGGTACTCCTCGGTTACCTGCTTGGCGAGCTCGCGGATCTTGTCCTGGATCTCCTCGGCCGTGATCAGGACCTCGGCGATGTCATCGTGTACCTCGGGGCTCATCCGACTCCTGCCCGTTGAGAACGGCTGGACTCCATAGCGGCATGATACGGCGGGCTCAGGACGATTCCTCTCTCGAGGGACGACGAACAACCAGATCATCCTTCTCTAGCTCGATCTCGGTTCCAGCGGCGACTGCGAACCTGGCTCCCGTCCGCACGTCACCATCGAGCGCGTCCAGAGCAGCCTCGATGCCGCCCGAACGATCGCGCACCCGCCCCACGGCCTGCTCCAGCAGCCTCCGACTCAGCGCCCGAGGAACGATCCGCAGTCCTTCGAGAGCAAGACGCACATCGTCCCCGTCGGTTCTCGCGAGATCGAAGTAGATACGGGACGACAACTCCACGAGGGCCGAAGCATCCTCCGACAGGCGGGCCGAGGAGGATGCGATCGCGCGCACGGCGCCATCCCCCCAGCGCTCCTCGACAACGCTCAACAACCTGTTCCGGATGAGCGTTCTCTCGAACCGCTCATCCTCGTTGCCGGGATCGTCGTGATAGTCGAGTCCCACCTCGTCGCAGTAGCTCCTGTTCTCCTCTCGACGGCAGTCGATCAGCGGGCGGATGCGTTTGCCTTCCGTCGGGAGGAGTCCGGCCAACCCCGACGTTCCAGCTCCGTGCACGAGGCGCGCCAGGGTCGTCTCGGCTCGGTCATCGAGGGTGTGCCCCGTTGCGATCCGGGTTGCTTGGACCTGTTTCGCAACCGTCTCGAAGAATCTGTGCCTGAGGACCCGTGCACGCGCGTGGAGATTCGGCCCCTCGAGGTCCTGGATGCGCATGAGGTGCACGTCGAATCCCGATTCCGCAGCCGCTCGCGACGTTCGCGCCGCTACTTCCTCCGACTCCTCCGACAGGCCGTGATCGACATGTGCAACCGCAAGGGTTAGATCGAGCGATCCCGAAAGCCTCGCCAGGACGTCGAGTAGGCAGGTCGAATCGGGGCCGCCGGACAGGCCGACGACGACCGTCTCGCCGCCCGACAGCATGCGATGGGTCTGGATCGAATCCCGGGCACGTTCCACCAAGGCGAAGCCGGGTCCTCCTAGTTGACGTGGGATCGGGCGATCGGACGACGGGTCGCTCACGATCGCGTTATCTCAGCGACCGATGTGCTGCTCACGCGACTCGGCGAAGCCACGAGGGTGCATCGCGCAGCTCCTCGAGTGTGGGGAAGTTCTGCGGGTCCGACCACAGGTGCGCCAGGGCCTGTGGTCCGCCCTCGGCCACCACCCGCTCGCAGAAGCGCTGGCCGAGCTCGTACTGACGAAGCTTCATCTCGAGCCCGATGACGTTGTTGAGGACCTTCTGCACGAGATTCGTCTGCGCCCGTCGTTGCTCGAAGACTCGGCGCATGCGTCCGAACGAAGGGATCACCTCCGCTCCGACCGCGTCCATCACGTAGTTGCCATGCCCCTCGACGACCGCCATCAGAGCTTGGATGCCATCGAGCATGCGTTTCTGTTCCTCCGACGCGAGGAGGTACACGGGATTGCGCTCCTCGGGGGACACGGCGCCCGACGCCATCCTCCGGGCGGCGGTCGACAGGCGCCCGGCCAGACCGCGAGCATCCAGGTCGATCGAACCCAGGTACGACTCCACGAGCCCGAAGAATCGTTCCTTCAGCCACGGCACGCCGGCGAACTGGAACCGGTGCGTCACTTCGTGTACGGCCACCCATAGCGCGAAGTCCTCGGGAACGAAGCCGAGGCGCCTCTCGGTCTCGACGATATTCGTGCCGACGAAGTAGAGGGGAGCTCCTTCGGCGATCCTTCGTCGCCACCGTGATCGCGGTGCGGAACGTTCCGCATCGTCGGGCACCAGTACGTCGTATTGCCCCAGCACACGCCGGGATACGTAGCCGAGAAGCATCCCGGCCTCGACCGACACCAGGGTTCGCTGGGCGATCCGCACCGGCGCAGGAGCCGCTTCGAGCCGTTTGTTGATCCGATCGGCGAGCGGCTGGATCATCTTGCCCATCCCGATGATGTTGGCTTCCGCCCATTCCGCTCGATCGATCATCGCCCACCGAACGGGCGGGGGGGCGGGGATCCCGCTCGCCCGGGCGACCAGCTCCTCCGAGCGCGGTACCGCCGACTCGAGATCGCGCTGGAGCCGGTCCATGAGGTAGGAGCCGGCCACAGCAGAGGTGCCCGCGAAGCGGCGGGCGACCGGTCGTGCGATAGCGGGTTCGATGAGTCGGGCCATGGTCCCATCCGGATGCCGGGGTGATGCATCGAGGCTACCCGTGCGGGAGGTCCTACCTAAACGACGCCACTTCTGCGCCGCTGTCCAACCAGTCGCCAGTAGAGGAATCCGATCGCAGCCAGTAGGAGCAGCAGAAGGACGACGACGATACGCGCCATCTGATAGGTCCAGACGGGTCCGGTCTCTTCGACCTCTTCGGATTCGCCGGCGCCTGCACCGGACTCGGCCCCCGGATCGTCCTGGCCTTCGCCCTCGCCCCCGCTTTCCTGGCCGTCACCCCCGCTTTCCTGACCCGCGCCGGTCTCCTCCTGGGCCACGATGACGTTGCTCCTGGTCAGTAGGTAGCCGCCGGACGATGCCCGGGCAACCGGCATCACGACTGCTGCCAGTACGACCAGTAGAACGAGGACGATTGCCCTACGACCGCGCATGCATGGCCTCCGAGTGAGATACCTGTCGAGTTCGTCGTCAGGATATCTCGCCTCTTGCTCGTTGCCCGTTGCGGGAAGCTAGGCGGAGGCCGCTCCCGGTTTCCGTCCCCGTAGTCGAGGGACTTTCATCTCCGCGTGGGCCCAGCACTTGTTCCGCTTGTTGTAGGTGGAAAGGAGGGTTTCGCAACCATCATGCCCGCACACCCGGCCCTGGGCGTTGCGCAGCGAGGCACGGGGAACGGCTTGTGGTTTCGACCCACGGATGGCGGACTGGCTTCGCATCGAAACTCCTCCCTCCGGCCCGAAGCCGCCCCTCCCCTTTACCGTGGGGGCGTGACCCTCGAACCAACCTTCATCAGCTATTCGCACGCCGCCCCCGATACGGTTTGGAGCGGATCGTGAAACGCGGGCGGGACGGGTCGCCCCGGTATCTCTCGCTCCCCCTGAGATGGTTGGGGGCGCTGGTCAAGGTCCTAGGGAGGCCGCCGGCCCGGGCTCTTCGAGGAACCGCCAGGCGGGTGGCCGATCCGGCTCGTGTGGTCGTCGACTACTGGTCCTCGGAGAGAGTCACGGTCCGGCAGGCGTTCGTAGCGGTGTCGATCGCGTCGCTTACGTCCCTCGTGGCGGGACTGACCCTCGCGGGAATGCGGGGTCGAGTCGAGGCCGTCGCCGGCCTCTTCGTGCTGATCCCCGTCTCGATCGGGATGCGCGGGAACATCTTCGGCGCGCTTGCCGCCCGTCTCGGCACATCGATCCACTCGGGGCTGTTCGAAGTCTCTCGCGACCGAGAAGGCGTTCTTGCGCAGAATGTTTACGGCGCGATCCTGCTGACCGTGGCGACGTCTGTGGCCATGGGGGGGATCGCCTGGGGGATCGCCAACCTGCTGGGCATAAACACGGTTCCGGTCTGGGACTTCATCGTCGTGGCGTTGATCGGCGGCCTCATCTCCTCCGTCCTCGTCCTTGCGGTCACCGTCGTGCTCTCCATCACATCGTTCCGCCGCGGGTGGGACCTCGACTCGGTCGGCGCGCCACTCATCACCGCGATCGGCGACGTCGTCACTCTTCCCGCGATCCTCGCTGCGTCGTTCCTGGTGAATATCGAGTACGTGACTTTCGTGCTTGGGCTTCTCTCTGTTGTCAGCGGAATCTTCGCTCTCTACAACGGCTGGTCGACCCTCCGACTTCTGACGCGCAGGATCGTGAGAGAAAGCTTTCCCGTGTTGTGTATCGCGATCGTCTTGGACGTCCTGGCGGGTGCCGTCGTGGATCCCCGCATCGAGGGAGTGTTCCTTCCCTTCCCTGCGTTCCTCATCATCATCCCGGGTTTTCTCGAGAACACCGGCGCCCTGGGATCGATCCTCGCCGCGCGCCTGGGGTCGAAGCTGCATCTCGGTGCCATCACGCCTCGAGCTCGCCCCGAGGCGCCGGCTCTTCTCGACGGGACCATCGTGCTCGTGCTCGGGTTGACGATTTATACGCTCACCGCGGCATCGACGCTGCTGGTCGCGAACCTGTTCGGCTACGCATATCCGGGAGCCTTCCGGTTTGCCGGGATAACCATCGTTGGGGGGTTGATCGCTACTCTGCTCGCCTCGGTCATCGGCTACTACGCCGCCACGATCACTTATCGATTCGGTTTCGACCCCGACAATCACACGATCCCCCTGGTGACCAGCGGCATGGACCTGCTCGGAGTCATCTGTCTGATCACGGCACTGACCATCTTCGGAGTAGCCTGATGTGGGAAAGGGGGACCTAACCTCGTGGATTCGGGAGAAGGCCCGAGAACCGTCAAGGGAGTTCTTGCCGAGATCAAGGATTCCTCGGAACTCATGGTCGACCTGGCCTATGCAGCCGTGTTCTTCCAGGACGAAGACCTCGCGCGAGAGGTCACGCGGCTCGAAGAACGGATGTTCAGCCACCTGCACGACCTGCGAAAGCTTTCGATCCTCGCCGCAAGAAGTCCGGAGGATGCGGAACACATGGCGGGAGTGCTCGAGATCGGTTCCGCCGTCGAGCACATCGCGGACGCGGCCGACGACATCGCCCGGGTAGTCAGCTCGGGACTGGGCATCGTCGAGGACCTTCGACAAGATCTCAGGCACGCCGACGAGGTCCACTCGCGGATGAAGGTGCGTGAGGGGGCTCCGGCGGTCGGTCAGACGCTGCGGGCCCTGTCCATGCCCGTGGAGATCGGCATGTGGGTCCTTGCGCGGCGACGAGGTGGGGAATGGGATCTCGACCCCGGCCCGGACTACGTCGTGACCACCGGTGACGTTCTCCTCATGAAGGGACCGGAGGACGGGATCAACCTAGCTCGCGAGCTCATGGGGGCGCCGCCCCTGCCGGATCCCCCGGAGAGGGCCGAGATCGTCCTTTCAGATCTCGATCGGGCCGTCGACCTCCTCGTCGAGATGAAGAACTCCGCCGAGGTCGCGGTCGGTCTTGCCTACTCGGCATTGCTGTTCAACGATCAAGCGCTTGCGGCCGAAGTGTCGAACCTCGAAGCCCGTTCGGACGCGATCCACGACGAGCTGGAGTCGTGGGTGTTGCGTAGCGCGCAAGAGGCCCGCAACCCCGATGACCTCCGTGGCCTGATCCGCCTCGCTCATGCGTCGGAAATGATCTTTGACTCCGCACGCGAGATGACCAGACTCGTGGAGAAAGGCGAAGAGTTGCACCCCGTTATCGCCGCCGCTCTTGTCGAGTCCGACGAGGTGGGACACGAGTCGGTGGTGGGTGAGGGCGCCCCGGCTGCGAATCGGTCGATCAAGGATCTCTCGGTCGAAACCGAGACGGGCATGTTCATCCTTGCGGTTCAGCGAGGGCGGCGGTGGACCTACCGGCCCAAAGCGAGTTTCGTGTTCCAACCCGGCGACCGCGTTATCGCGATCGGCCCCCCCGAAGGTGGCGAGGAGCTCGACGACCTCGTGGGCATGCGTCGGGAGATGGCACAGGCATAGGCGCGCTGCAAGTCGGGCATAGTACGAACGGCGGCGACACCACAAGGAGACTTACAGATGGCCAAGGACATGCCTCAACCAGACGGCTCCATCCCTCAGAAGCCGACTCTGTTTCAGACGGTGGGAGCGATGGTGGCGGGCATCATCGCCGTCAAACTCGCGACCTACGTGATCACGACCCTGTGGCGGCTGGTGACCCGCGAGGACCCTCCGCAGATCGATCAAGCCGTCCCAGCGGCGAAGAAAGCCGCCTGGATCGCGCTGGTCGGCGCGGCCAGCGGAGCCGCACGCCAAAGCGCGCGGGACCTGCTCAAGCCGCCCCAGTCCGGTCCCGCTTAAAAGACCTCTAGCGAGGCGCCGGAGAGGGGGTCGCCTCGCCGGCCGGCCCCCTCTGTGCCGCCCGCCGGGCGGAGATGGACGCCTCCAAAGAGGCTAGAGACGTACGACTGCGTCGGGACTCCCTCCGTGCGCGCCGGGCTACCCGTCCAACGGCGGCCTCTCTGCGGAGCTCTTCGATGTGGACCCCTGCAACTATCGCTGCGATCTGACTCTGCATGCCTGGACCTCCCCTTCCACTTGCACTTGCGTTCGACACCAGTCAACAGCGTATACTGGTGTCGGCCCGTGTGCAACCGGCTAAAGCATTTTGATGGTGTTAGGGTCGCCCGGGAGGAAACGATGAGCTACGCCACCGCTCTACCGCAGGAGCTCGAGCTCGTGCATGCCTTCACGAACACGATCGACATCGAGCCCGGCGCCGAGGAATTGGGCACCCCGGCCCAGTCGCGGGCGTGGTTGGTGGATCAGGACCTTATTGAGGCGGACGATCCCGTGTCCGAACGGGACCACCGCGAAGCCATCTCCTTGCGAGGATCGCTACGGTCGGTCCTCGCCGCACACAACGGTGCCGAGCTATCGCCCCAGGAGATCTCCGCAATCAACGATGTGGTTGCTCGCTATCCCTTGACGGTCCGGTTCGGTCCCCACGCCGAGCCGCGGATAGCTTCCACCGGCTCGGGCGTTCGGGGAGCTCTTGGTGAGATCATGGCGGGGGTCGTCATCGCCGTCTCCAACGGGACCTGGCCCCGCCTTAAATCCTGCGCACGAGAGTCATGCCAGTGGGTCTTCTACGACCACTCGAAGAACAGATCGAAGCGCTGGTGCTCGATGACCGTGTGCGGCAACAGGACCAAAACGAAGGCCTACCGGGAGCGCCACAAGGTCCCCGACTCCCGAACCTGACATGCGCATACTGCGTATGTCCAGGGCTTCCATTACGTCGACCGGTTTCCGATAAAGAAACAACGCCTAAAGATCGGAGATCGTGGTGGCAGGGAAAGTGCACGTCAAAGCGGACGGCATCGCATGGCAGGTCCTTCTGGACGGACACCCCGTCGCGAGCTTCGACCTCGTCGGAGAAGCCTTCGACTTCGCGGCAATGATCGAGTCGAGTCCGCGGGAGCGAAGCGCCCTCAAGGTCTGATCAGAGCGTCGCGGTTGCGTGCCTCGACGCCGGCTCCATCCCCTCGCTCTTCCCCGCGGGTGTCAGATCCAGGCCCCGGAGTAGCTGAGCGTTCAGCGCCACGATGATCGTGGACAGGCTCATGAGGACGGCCCCAACCGCTGGGGCGAGCGTGATGCCGGCCCACGCTAAGACTCCAGCCGCGAGGGGGATCGCCACCGCGTTGTACCCCGTTGCCCACACCAGGTTCTGGATCATCTTGCGGTAGGACGCTCGCGACAGCGTGATCACACCCAGCACCGCGCGCGGATCATCGGACGCAAGCACCACGCCCGCGGACTCGATCGCAACATCCGTGCCCGCACCGATCGCGATGCCGACGTCGGCTCGAGCGAGCGCCGGAGCATCGTTGACCCCGTCGCCCACCATGGCGACAACGCGCCCGCGGCCCTGCAGGTCGATCACGGCGGCGTCCTTGTCCTCCGGAAGGACCTCCGCGAAGACTTCGTCGATCTCCAGGCGACCGGCGACTCGCTCGGCCACCTGACGAGCGTCACCAGTGATCATCGCAACCTCGATGCCAAGCTCGTGCAACGCGTCGATCGCAGACGCCGACTGCGGCCGAATCTCGTCCTCGAGAGCCAAAGCGCCCAACACCTCTCCCCGGCGCAGCACGTAGAGAACGGCCGCGCCACTCTCGATCCAAGGTCTCGTCTCTTGTTCAATGGCCGGCGGAACGTGCGTACCGCGCTCCCGGAGCAGCGCCGGCCCCCCCACGGCGACCGTCTCCGTTCCGACATCGGCTTCCACCCCTCGGCCGGTGAGCGATCGGAAGCCAGATGCCGTCGGCACCGGTCCGTGCTCCCGGCCAGCGGCGACGATCGCGCGAGCGAGCGGGTGCTCGCTATCGCTCTCGACGGCCGCGGCAAGCGCGAGCAACTCGGAATCATCGTCCCTGGACGCGACGCCAGTTACGACGTGTCTCGCGGCGGTGAGCGTGCCCGTCTTGTCGAAGAGGATCGTGTTCACCTTGCGCATGCGCTCCAGCGCCAAGCGATCCTTCACCAGGATGCCGTTGCGTGCCGACAGGGCCGTCGAGATCGACACGACCAAAGGGATCGCCAGGCCGAGAGCGTGGGGGCAGGCGATGATCAGAACGGTCACCATGTTCTCGACCGCGCTCCGAGTATCTCCGAGGAGCGACCACACCACGAAGGTGATGATTCCGGCACCAGATGCCGCGTAGAACAAGAACGCTGCCGCGCGGTCCGCGAGCGCCTGCGCACGTGACCGGGAACCCTGAGCCTCCTCCACCAAGCGCCGGATACCCGCCAAGGCAGTTCCCTCACCGGTAGCGCGCACGCCAACGCGGATCGCAGAGTCCGTAGCGACGGTTCCCGCGACCACAGCGTCACCTTCTTGGCGCAGCACCGGTCTCGACTCCCCGGTCACCATGGATTCGTCCACCTCGGCGCTGCCCTCGACGACGGCCCCATCGGCCGGGACACGGCCCCCCGGTCGCACCAGGACGAGGTCGCCAACGACCAGATCGCCCACCCTCACGGTTTCGATGGCGTCACCGACGACTCGCTCGGCCTCGTCGGGAAGAAGTTCCGCAAGCGCATCCAGCGCACTACTGGCGCGGCCGATAGCCTTCATCTCCTGCCAGTGGCCGAGCAGCATGACCGCGATCAGTGCGGCCAGCTCCCACCAGAAATCGAGATCAACCGCGCCGAGCTGAGTCGCCCAGCTGGCGATGAAGGCCACCGAGATCGCAAGGGCGATGAGCAGCATCATGCCGGGGCGGCGCGTCCTGATCTCGTGGACGGCTCCGGTCAGGAACGGGGTACCCCCGTAGACGAAGATGACCGTGCCGAGCACGGCAGGGATCCATCGACCACCCGGTAGCGTGGGGGCCTCGTAATCGAGCAGCATCTGAAACATCTCGCTGAAGAACACCACCGGGACCGTTAGAGCGAGAGTGACCCAGAAGCGGTCCCGGAACGCCCCCCCGTGTCCCTCGTGACGGGCGCCCGAGCGACGGGCAACGGACCCCTCGGCGGCGCTGCCGTCCCGTTCGGACCCCCCCGAACCCGAGCGAGGATGAAGCCCGTCCCGAAGAGCGACGCCTCCGCCGGGCTTTGCAACGTCGTCGTTCCGCCGTGCCGAGTTCATCTCAGACCCTTTCCTAGATACCCCCCCAGGGTATACAGAACGCAGACGTGCGGTCAAGAGCGAGCTCGGGTCGGGCCGTTATCCGTATCCCCGCTCGGCGCGCCACACCTCGACGACAGGGTCCGATCGCCCGTCGTTTGCAGCTGCGCAATCCTGGGGACGAGCGATCCGCAAGTGGTGGCCGGAATCGAGGGGGGCCGGATCGATGACCCGGCCCCCTCTTCTAGCTGCTTCTCGTGCGCCCCCTTGACGGCGACTTCCTCGACCTGAAGGCCGGCCACCCAGCGGCCGCGCACCCAGGTCCTTCGCTCGTTACAGGATGCCGCGTGCCTGGAAGGCCGATCGCACCTGCGCTGCAACGGTGGCGCCGTAGAGGTCCCGGGCTGCGTCCACCGTCGCCTGCGCGGCCGCGGGCATGGTCGTGTCGGGAGCGAAGTCGAACTGCGCCTCGAGGATCAGAGTGTCCGCCCTTCTCGCACCCACGTTGTTGCGGATGTCCCACAGGGCCCGAGACCAGATCATCCCGTTGCGGTGAACGCTGCTCGTAAGGTCCTCCGGGTAGTGACGGTTCGAGTCGATACGTCGCAGACAGTGCGGCACGGTGCTCGTGTAGGAAACCGCGTCCCAGTCAGCAACGCAGGCGGGATCGGGGGTTGGCGCGACCGTGTTCGAAACCGTCACCGCCCAGTAGTCACCGAACCCTTCGCCGATCGAACCCGCCTCCAGAGAGGTGCCGAAGCTTGTCACCTGAGAGTCATGGATGGCGTGACCGTACTCGTGAAGGATGACTTCGGCGTCCTCTGCATCGTCGACGCCGCCCTTCCCGAACCGAAGAACGTCGTGCTTGTCCCAGGAGTACGAGTTGTCCGCTCCCCACTGGTTGATACGGAGATCCTGAGACTCGCGGTTCACGGGGCGATACGTCGAGCCGAAACCCAAGCTCTGGATGTACTTCTGCGCCTCGGTGACCCAGTAATAGCCCATGACCTGCTCGAACTGATCTTCGCTGCGGTTGTAGTTGAAAGTCAGGCTGGAGGAAAACGCCGGTTTGCCGGTCTCGCTCCGTACGTTCGCCCAATCCCCCCGTAGGTAGCCGGAGCCGTCGAGGTTAGTGAGCGCGACGATCCGGTAAGCAGCTTGGAGATCAGCATAGTCGGCGTCCTTGCGATCGGTCAGATCCTGACGTTGGAGCGAAGCGACCGGGTTCGGGAAAAACACCCTGCCGGATCCGGTGGCCGTGGCCCCCGCAGCGGGAGCTAGCAAGGCAAGTCCGATGATCGATACGACGATCCCAGCGATGAGACGACGCAAGAGGCACCTCCATTGGTGTCCGATTAGTTCAGGTTCGTCACGCTAACAAGCGGATGAGGTTAGAGGAAGGGGGTTCGGCGAGACTCGCGTTCACGGAGTCATCCGTCGTGGTCGGAGGAGCCCCCCGCCGCCAAGCGGCCGGGCGGGGCGAGAGCCTTGTGGTAGAGCTCCTTCGCCTGCGCTACCAGTCGGTCGAGGTCCGGCAGATCCCCGCGATCGCCCGGCTCGGGGACCGGGGCCAACGACGTGGAGGACGACTGGACCACCAGCCTCAGCGCGAACACCTGCACGCAAACGACGACCTCCGCAGAGCACCTGTTCCTCCGCGATCTCGTGTGCTCCTGGCATCAGGAGTAACTGTTCAACATCATCCTGACGCCCAACTACAACGAGGACCATCACAATCACATCCACGTCGACCTAACGCCAGGTGCAGATTTCATCGATTGAGTCTGGTGAACTGCGACTTCAAGGCAACTACCGCGACAGCGAGAACCCCGGCAACCTCTCTTGGGAAGCCAAGCGCTTCCCAAGCTAGCGGCCGTCACCGCTAGATCTGCCCGGCGTCTTCGTCAAATCTCGACAAACGACTCGTAGAGTGCAGCGATGGGTGCCGCCTTCGTCGCCGAAAGCTTGAGCAAGAACTACAAGAGCGTCCGTGCCCTTGACGGAGTCAACTTCGAGGTTGCCGAGGGCGAGCTCTTCGGTCTGCTCGGCCCCAACGGCGCAGGAAAGTCGACGCTGGTGAAGATTGGATGCGGGCTCGTGCATCCGAGTGGAGGGCGGGCCGAGGTCTGCGGCGCCCCCGCCGGCACCCGTGCGGCGAACGCTCGGCTCGGTTACCTGGCCGAGCTGTTCCGCTTCCCCGGCTGGCTCACTGCTGATGAAGTGCTGGTGTTGCACCAGAGGCTGTCGGACTCGGACGGCGGAACGCGTGAGAGGGCGGAGCTTCTCGAGCTGATCGACCTGAGCCGCGCGGCCGACCGGCGGGTCGAAACGATGTCGAAGGGGATGCAGCAGAGGCTCGGGATCGCTCAAGCTCTCGTCGGTTCGCCGAGGCTCTTGATCCTGGACGAGCCCACCAGCGCGCTCGATCCTGCGGGGCGTCGCATCATCCGCGCTCTACTGGAGGAGCTCAAGGGCAGGCGAGTGTCAGTCCTCCTCAACTCGCATCTCCTCAGCGAGGTAGAGCTCGTCTGCGATCGCGTGGCCATCATCCTGGCCGGGCGCATCGTGTCGGAGGGCACGCCCGACTCATTACGAGCCGGGTCGGGCGTAGAGGTTGAAACCGATAGCGGTGTGAAGCACTTTCCGGACGCGGTGCGAGATGAGATCCCGGCGATCGTCGATCGCCTCGTCGCGGACGGCGCCCGGATCTATGAGGTGCGAACGACGCGCCGTTCGCTCGAGGACGTCTATCTGGAAGCGGTCGAAGGACAGACCGGATGAAGGTGCTCCTCCTCGCACGTTACGTGCTCGTCGAGTGCTCGCGCCGGCGCGTGTTCATCGTCGTACCGATCCTCTCGGCGGCCTTCCTCGGTCTTTACTGGTTCGCCGTCGCACGAGTGTTTGCGACATCGGAGTTCTCATCGGTGCCCGGCCCCTTCGACGAGCGCCTGGTCGTTGCGTCGACGATGCTCGGTCTCGGGCTCTTCGGATCGTTCTTCCTTGGCGTCGTACTGATCGTGTTCTTGACCTTCACGGTCGCTCGAGGCGACGCGGAGCAGGGATTGCTTCAACCTGTGGTCGTGAGACCCCTGGGGCGCCGAACCTTCTTGGTCGGACGCTTCCTCGGAGCGGCGGCCGTCTCCATGCTGTACGTCATGCTCATCTTCGCATGCTGCGTACTGATCACGCGCGGGATCTCTGGCTGGTCGCCCGATAACGTCGTGCAGCCGGCACTCGAGCTTGGAGCTGCCGTGGTGATCATTGGAGCTCTGACGTTATTGGGCTCCGTCTTTCTTGCGACCATCGCCAATGGGGTCACGGCCTTGATGCTTTTCGGCACCGGCCTCGTCGCCGGTCTGATCGGCCAGATCGGCGAGGCCCTCGATTCTCCGACGCTAGAAGGCATCTCGAGATTCATCTCCTGGGCGCTCCCGTTCGAAGCGCTCTACCAGTCGGGTCTGGCGTCGTTGACCGAGGACATCTCCGGGCTCTCTGGTTTCCTGATCCGCCTGGGCCCGTTCGGCGGAGCACAGGAATCGGGGCCCGGCCTGTACGCCTGGACGGTCGCGTACCTCGTCGCGATCGGCTTGGTGACCATATGGTCCTTCCGACGCCGCGACCTCTGAAGGTCGCTCTCAGAAAGGGTGCAGAGACAAACCTAACTGGGAGCCGGGTCCAAGACTGGGAGCCCGGGAGGGGGATCGAACCCTGACTTCATGCGTCGACTTGCATGCGTTAGCGGGGCCAACCACACCTTATCGGCGCGGCGAACTCGTAGGCTGTAAGGCTAAGGTCGCTCATGTGATGGCCGACTGATGGCCGACAGCCATCCCCGTCCCGTCGATCGACCCGAGGAGGTGGAGCCTGTGGAACAGCTGCGCCGGATAGCAGCCCCCCTCTGCGTCGTTACCGGCGTGCTGATCGCGCTTACCACTGCCATAGGGCGCGCCCTCATCGACCCTGAGCGCCTGGCGGAGAGGTCAGATGATCCGGCCGTCGTGATCAACGGAGTCGTCGCGCTAGCCGCGTTCTTGTTGCTGGTGTTCGTCTTGATCGCGTTGTACGAGCAGCAAGGCGATGGTGGCGGCGGCCTACGAGCGGTCGCATTCATAGTGGCACTCGCGGGCACGGTGTTGCTTGCAGGAGACTTCTGGTTCGAGGCGTTCGCGGTACCGTATCTAGCCGACATCGCGCCCGCAACGCTCGATGCCGATCCCGGTGGCGCGTTGCTCGTCGGTGCCGCGGTGACGTTCATCCTGTTCGGGGTTGGCTGGTTGCTCTTCGGGATCACGAGCTATCGGGATGCGTCGCTGCCACGGGCGCCGGTGACCCTGGTGACCGCGGCGGCCGTGCTGGGCGTACCGCCGGGAAGCGCGGGCAAGATCGTGTTCGGCCTCGCGCTCGTCTGGCTCGGGCTCTCCCTTCGCCGGCGCGCCTCCTGATAAGGCGTCTGCCGGCTCCCGCCACCGCCACTGCAACCCACATCGGATCAGAGCCCGCTGCGGGAGATCGACGGAAGCGACCGCGCCTGTATCTAGTGTCAGTAGTTGGGCCGAGCGAGCCAGATCAGGCAACTGACATACTTAGGCTCGTGAGCAGCATGGAGCCGGGGAGGGGAATCGAACCCCTGACCTGCTCATTACGAGTGAGCCGCTCTGCCGACTGAGCTACCCCGGCCTGTTCCGAGCGTGATTCTATGCGTTGGGGCGCAGGTCACGGCTTGCGCAAGTAGCTCGCGGCGCCGAGCTCCACGGATCGCCTCCCGGCGCGCAACCGGGGGGCGCCTTGACGGGCGCCCCCCGGTCCGAACCACCCCTTAGCCGATCACGGCGCAGGCTCGGCGTACGAGCCGCCGTAGATGTCGGAGTTGCCGAAGTTCGGCGGGCACTCTTGTTGAACCGCCGGGGCGGTGGGCGCGTCCTCCGGCGCGGTGGGTTCGATGCCCATCGCACGGTCCTTCTTCGATTCGCGTCCGACGGCGATGCCAGTCTGTTCCGAATACTCGTGCAGATCCTGACGGTATTGGTTGACGGCCTCACAGACCCCGCCTCGACGCGAGTCGTTCCACACCGCGGCGGCGTAGCTTCGGGTCGCTACCGCGTAGACGTAGTCCCCAAGGAACTCCGCCGCCAGGTTGTTCTGACTCGAGCTACGAGGGTCGCCGGGAGGCGAACGATGCATGGTCGTCCACGGGCCCAGCGATCCGTCCGCATTCACATCCGCGTGCTTCATTACCGCGATCAAGCTGCGCGGAGTGGAAGTGGTCGGTTGATATGGAGTCGTGAACGCGTTGTAGACGAGCCAGGCGTCAGTCCCGTCCGGTGAGATCGCCGGTGCCGAGTAGAAGCCGCGATCCCCCGGCGTTTCGACCTCCTGAGGCCGTGCCCAAGGTCCGTTCTTTGGCTTCTGCGTGTACATGACGTGCTCGCGGTTCAGACCATCCCGGCCGTCCACCCACGTCAGCACGATCTCATCCGTCGCATCCGCTCCGGTTGGAGCGCCGTTAGCGATGTCCACGCTGGGAGCGGGGCTCAGATCCGAGCGCGCTCCTGCTACACCATCCATCACACAACGACCGATCGATGGCTCGAACGCGTTGCACGTGTCCACCGCGGTGAAGAGACGCTGGGGACGGCTCCAGTGATCGCCGCCGTCGAAGGATCGCACCAGCATCTGCGCGCCCGTCCCCGGCAGCCCGGAGCCGAACTGGTAGTAGAAGACGTAGACCACTCCGTCACTGTCGGTTCGCACGGTGCAACCCGAGCGACCGAAGCCGTTCTTCGACGAGGTGTTGTTCGTCGCGGGCGAGACCTGACGGCTGGCCCAACTCGACCCTCCGTCGCGCGAGGTTGCAACGATCAGGGGTTGTGAAGTCCCGGGTCCACCGCGGAATGCCGCGAAACACACGTAGGCGTTGCCGAAGTGTGGACTGATTTCGACGTTGTCGGCCCAGATCTGCTCCTTGTCCGAGAACAACGCGGAGTTCTGCTTGCTCACGATGACCGGCTTCTTCCATGCATCTTCGTCGTTCGCAGCGGCCGCAACTACATTGTCGGTTCTCGATACCGCGATCGCCTCGAACCCTTTGAACTCCTGTCGACCTGGGAAATTCGAAGCGAGCGTCGCGTAATAGAGCCTCGACCCGTTGGCCCAGGAGAAGCCATTGGGGCCGGGTCGGGGCCCGAACGCCATCGCGGGATCCCCGTCGGCGACGAGGCCATTCTCGTCGTACTTGGGCAGGGTGCCGATCGGCCCGTTCTCCATGGGGTCACAGGAATCGGCAGACGGTGGGTCATCGCTACCCCCGGGTGCGCCCACGCAGTTGCGCGCGCTGTAACCGGTGTAGGTCGGTTGCGTCCAGTTGTCCCCGCTGTCGAAAGAGAAGTAGACGCCAGATACGCCGACTCCATCAGTGAAAGGGCATGTGTTGTCGGCGCCGGCGTTGCAGTCCTCTAGGTCGATCTCGTCGTTCGAGCCCGCCACCATGACGTTGGGATGGTTCGCATCCACGGCCATCCCGGGTTCGTTCTGCTTGTTGCCGGCGAACGGATCGACGCTCCCATTCGAAACCAGAACGTCCCCCCCATGAGTCGCACCCGCCGGCAGACCCATGACCCCGATGAACAGCGCGACGACTGCACCTAGCGCCCCTTTGCGCATTCCACTCTCCCTTCGACCCCCAACCAAACTCTAGGAGATTACGACAACGCTGCGTCATCGCAAGCAAGGGAGACAAGAGGGGAAGCTAGTTTTCGCGATTTGGGCCAGGAGCCAAGCTTGGAAGTTCGACTGGAGAAGGACGACGGCCGGGCCGGCCACTCTTCCGGCCCGACCGTCAACCCCTCTTGGTCCCCTCCCCGGTCCTGGGACCCCTGGTGCCCCCACCGTCCAGGTCTTCCTACCTGGGGTGGTCATCGCCCCCAAACGAGGATTCCTGAATAGCCCGTTGGGACTAGTTAGCGAAGCCTTCGAAAACTGCCGGTGAGGGGGACCTCAGGCCCCGGCACCGACCGCCGCAGGCGGAGGGACCAGAGCGGACAGCTCGATCAGCGTCGCCTCGATCGCCAAGGCGACGTTTGCGTTGCGGATGAGGCCGGCGCGCGCCACCACGCACCGCTCCATGGCGGAGACGAGGTTGCGGTCCTCGACCCCGCCGGTCGCCCACCACTCGATCTCGTCCAGCAGATCGATGTTGGCTGCAGCTTCGGTTCCCCCCGATCGGACCGTGAGTACGTCACGGTAGAAGGAAGCGATCGAGGTAAGTGCCTCCCCCAAGATCTCTTCTTCGAGGCGCCGGAGCTCTCGCTTGTGGCGTTTCGCCAAAGTCGTGCGGGCGGTAGCGGTGCCGCGCCCCTCACCCATGGCCTCGGCGAGCTCGACGACCTCCTCCTTCTGACTCTGTTCGCGCTCCTTCACCACGCTCCGGGCGACGTCGATGAGCTGGGTTGCCACATCGAGGGCATCGAGGGGAGAACGAAGCTGCTTCGGCAATGACACCCAGAACATCCTCCGTTCCGCGACCTGGGGATCCGATCCCAATGCCCGCGCGCGTTCGAAGTCACCTTCAGACAGGCGGGCCGCGAGCAAAGCCCTGTCATCGGAGACCCCCGCTTCGGACAACAGTTGCACGATCCGGCCTTCCGACACCGGTTCCATGCGCACGATCCGACAACGCGACCTGATGGTCTCCAGAACCTCTTCCTCGTTGTCGCTTATCAAGACGAAGACGGTGTCCGGCTGAGGCTCCTCGAGCGTCTTTAGAAGAGCGTTCTGAGCGGGATCGTTCATCCGATCCGCTTCCTCGATGATGAAGACCTTGAAGTGGCCCTCGAACGGGGAGCGCGACGCCTCGGGGATGATGACCTCGCGGATGATGTCGACCGGTATCAGAGGCCCCTCGGGTACGACGTGATGAACGTCCGGGTACCTCCCGCGCTGGATGCGCGCGCAGGAAGAGCATTCCCCGCATCCAACGCCCCGATTCACAGGGCAATTCAAGGCGGCTGCCAGGGCGACCGCTGTCGGGCGCTTGCCGGAACCGGCCGGGCCCAACAGGAGCCACGCGTGAGCGACCTCACCGGCGGCGATCTGACGCGCCAGGCCGGCCGCCGCGCGCGACGCCTCGAGCGGATGCCAGACGCTCATTCTCGTGTCCAGATCATCAGCGGGTCGCCGGTGGCTTAGCAGCCTCTATCGGCGCCGTATCCGTAGCCGACTCGACTTGGCCGGAGGCGCGCTCGGTGAAGGTAGCTACGACCTCCTGGTGGACCTCCGCCGCTGAGCGAGACGCGTCGACCACGATGAATCGCTCCGGGAACTTCTTCGAAAGCTGTAGGTACGCTGCCGCGACGCTCTCATGGAAGTCGCGATCCTCGTTCTCGATGCGGTCGCGCTCCCCGTCCACGCGATGCATCGCGGTGTGAGGATCGACCTGCAGATAGATCACGAGATTCGGTATCAGTCCTCCCGTCGCCCAGCTACTGATCTGATAGATCTCGTCCAGGCCCAGGCCGCGGGCCATCCCCTGGTAGGCGAGAGACGAGTCCACGAAGCGGTCCGACACCACGATCTTGCCCGTTTCAAGTGCGGGCCGTATGACTTCCGCCACATGTTGAGCCCTATCGGCCGCGTACAGCAGCGCCTCGGTGCGGGGTTCCATCTCGGATGCCTCGTTGTCCAGCAGGAGCTTGCGGATCCGCCCACCGATCGTCGTTCCCCCCGGCTCCCTGGTGGTTACGACCTCTTCGCCGCGCGCCTCGAGCCACTTGACGAGTGCGGCCATCTGAGTGCTCTTTCCCGCACCTTCCCCACCTTCGAAAACGAGGAAATAGCCTCTGTCCCCCCACTGCACGGGCTCCTCGAAGCGGCGAGCCTTGATCGCTCGCGTCGACAGGAGTCCGCCGCCGATGACCACGAGTCCCGCCAGCAGGAGCGTCACCCGGCTACCGGGAAGCTCCATGCCCCCGAAGGTGCGCTGGCCTATCGCTCCCGCTATCAATGGGAAGAGTCCGAGGCCGACGAGCGTCCCGATCCGGATCAACGTGTAGGCCGCGCTGAAGGTCCGGCCAAGCAATTCGTCATCCGTGGTGATCTGGATCAGTGAGTAGCCGGTGGCGTACCCCACGCCCCCAAAGAACCCAAGCGCGCTCGCGATGGGGATCGCAGCGTTCAAACTGCTGGCGACCGCAAGTCCGATCAAGGCGACGCCCAACAACAAGATCGCGGCGGAGAAGAGGACGTCGCGCTTCATTCGCTTCGCTAGCTGCCCGGAGGCCAGAAGTCCGATGATCATGCCAGAGCCGAGGAAGCCGACAAGGAATCCGAAACCGGTGCGTCCGCCGCCGAGCGTCACTCTTACGAATTCAGTCCCGAGTGAGAAGACGCCCCCCGCCGCGGTGAAGGTTACGGCGATCCCAACCAACCATGGGCGAACCTGCTTGTGGTCTCGAACGAACAACAGTCCCTCAACCAGATCCCGTCTAACTTCGGAGAAGTCCAGCTTGCGCGCTCGCGTTCGAGTCGTCGGTATCGTGAGTCTAGAAACCATGAACGCGGAGAATCCGAAGGTCAGTCCGTCCACCCACAACGACAACGCCTCGGGACTGTCACCCAGCATGTCCGGGAAGAACGGCTGCTCGCCCAGAAAAGCCCCAAGGCTCGACAAGCCGACGAACGCGACGGAGGCCAGCGGCCAGGGGCCGTAGATGGCGATAAGCGATAGGGAGTTGGCATGCGTGAGTTCGGCCGGTGAAACGAAATGAGGTAGGGATGCGTCTTTCGCCGGCCCCCACACGAGCGTCAGACTCTCGAGGACGGCGGATGCCAGAAGGAAATAGGGAAGGCTTTGTACGAACGGAAGTGACACGATGATCAGCGCCCGCAGGATGTCGGCTACCACCATCGTCTTCTTCCGATCCCATCGATCCGCGAGCACTCCCGCCAGGGGACCAACCACGAACCCCGGCAACACCCGAGCGGTCATCACGTAACCAACGCCCGATGTTCCGAAATGGTCGTAGGCGAATCCCGCGATAGCCACGACGCCGATCCAGTCCCCCAGGCTCGACACAACCTGGGCGAGGAAGAACCGGCGGAAGTTCCGGTTCTTCAAGAGGTGGATGTAGCCGACCCCCTCGTTCGAGTCGGTAACGACGTGTAGATCTGTCTGGCGCGGCGCCTGCTGGATGCGGTCCCTCCCTGGATCCGTAGTGGGTCGCCTGTTTCTCATCCTAGTTACCGGAGAGGGTTTGGGGCGGGGCGGTCAGGAAGTCGGGGCGGGTGACGGATCTTCGGGGGCGGCGGTCGAGGGAGTGGTCTTTCGAGGCTTCGTCTTCTTCGCGGCCTTCTTCTTAGCGGCGGTTTTCTTCCCGGTGGTCTTCTTGGCGCTCGTCTTCTTCTTCGAACTCTTCTTCTTAGAGGTCTTCTTCTTCGGATCCTTCTTGATGTAGCGGCATTTCGGGTAGTTCGAGCAGCCCACGAACGGGCCGAAACGACCTCGCCGTTCCACCAGCGGCTCGCCGCAGTCAGGGCAGATCTCGCCCGTCTCCTTGGGTGGCTCCTTCTTTATGTACTTGCAACCCGGGTAGTTCGAGCAGCCGACGAACGGCCCAAAGCGTCCCGTTTTCGCAACCAGCTCCGAGCCGCAGTTGGGGCACTTCTCACCCGTTCCTTCGGGATCGGGCAGAACGTTGCCGGCTTCGTCGAGCTGCTTCGACCACTTGCATTCCGGCCAGCCCGAACAGGAAAGGAACCACAGTCCGTGCTTGCCGAACTTCTTGACCACCGGACGGCCGCAGTCCGGGCAGATCTCGTCCGTTGGCCGCTCGGGTCGACTCATCTTGTCTTTCTGCTCTTCGACGTGGGCGCTGAAGGACCCGAAGAAGTTGCTGACCATGGGGGCCATGCGCTTGTCCCCCTCGGCGATCTCGTCGAGCTCTTCCTCCATGCGGGCCGTGAACTCGACGTCGACGACCTCGGGGAAATGTGTCTCGAGTAGTTCCGTGACCACTTCGCCTCGCGGCGTCACGAACAAGCGCCTACTTTCGGCGCGGATGTACTGCCGATTTATCAGCACCTGCACCGTCGGTGCGTAGGTGGAGGGGCGACCGATGCCCAGACGCTCCATCTCGCGCACGAGAGTGGCCTCGGTATACCGAGGGGGGGGCTGGGTGAAGTGCTGCTCCGGGGTCAGTTCTTCGAGGTTGAGAACCTGGCCCTCGGACAACTCAGGCAGAAGGCCCTCGACCTCTTCCGGATCGTCATCGCCCCGCTCGAGATAGACCCTCATGTACCCGTCGAACTTAAGTACCTGACCCGTAGCGCGAAAGGTGACTCCGTTCGAGATGATGTCCACCGAGGTTGCGTCGTACACCGCTTCGGCCATCTGCGATGCGACCGTTCGTTGCCAGATCATCTCGTAAAGCCTCAGATCGTCGCCCTTGAGCTGTCCCGCGAGGTCAGACGGAGTAAGGGCGACCGAGCTGGGGCGCACCGCCTCGTGCGCCTCCTGAGCACCTTTCGACTTCGCGGTGAAGGTTCGGGGCTGGTGATAGTTCTTGCCGAACTGTGCTTCGACCACCCGGCCGATCTCACCCATCGCGTCATTCGACAGGTTGGTCGAATCCGTCCTCATGTAGGTGATGTGGCCGGCCTCGTAAAGAGACTGAGCGATCTTCATGGTCTTCCAGGTCGGAAGCGACAGTTTGCTCGACCCCGCCTGCTGCAAGGTGGACGTCTTGAACGGCGCGGGGGGCTTTCGCCGCCGTTCAGATTTGCGAACCTCAGCAACGGTCCAGGGGCCGGGACGAACCCGCTCCAATACCCCGGTTGCGGAAACCTCGTTCTCGAGCGTGAACTTCTCTTTCTCACCGACGGGGTAAACGGCCAAGAAGTTGTCTCCACCCTCGGTCGCCAGCGCCGCGGTTAGATCCCAGTACTCGCGTGGGATGAAAGCCCGGATCTCGCGTTCCCGATCAACGAGGATGTAAAGGGCTGCGCTCTGCACCCGTCCCGCAGACAGGTTCGGACCCACTGTTCTCCACAGCAAGGGTGAAAGCTTGTAGCCGACGATCCGGTCAACCGCGCGACGCGCTTGCTGAGCGTCGACGAGGTCCATGTTTATCGATCTCGGCTGCTCGAAAGCCTCCGTCACGGCTCGCTTAGTGATCTCGTTGAACGTCACGCGTCGCGTTATGGCCGGGTCCAGCTTCACGAGCTCTGCCACATGCCACGCGATCGCTTCTCCCTCGCGGTCAGGGTCGGGAGCAAGCCAAACGGTCTCCGCCTGCTTGATCTCCTTCTTGATCGCGGCGACGGCCTTCTTAGAGGAAGGCTGCGCCAGCGCCTCGTACTCGAGCTTCACTCCGCCGTTGATCTCGATAGCGAACGAAGATTTGGGCAGGTCGCGGACATGGCCCATGGAGGCCAGGACCTTGTAGTCCTTGCCCATGTACTTCTCGATCGTCTTCGCCTTTGCGGGCGACTCGACGACCACTACGTTCTTGGCCACGCCTCTCCTTCTACCTTGCTGGATACGGGGATCTCACCGCCGCCTCAGGGCTCGGGAGCCTAGGGTCGATATCGGCGCATCCGACGGCGCCCTTATCGCATCCTTTCCCTATCGCTGTCAACCCAACGCCCGAGGGGGCCGGCATGTTCCCATCCCCGGAAGTGACTGCAAGCGCCGGTACCATCAGCGCCCATGGAAGCCCTCATCAACCAGATGGAGCACTGGGTCACCACCTACGGGTACGCGGCCATATTCCTCCTGATGCTGGCGGAATCCGCCTGCATCCCATTCCCCTCGGAGGTAACGATGCTCGTGGGTGGGTGGTACGCGGCCGACGGGCGGTTGGACTTCTTCTTAGTGGGCGTCGCCGGGGTCCTGGGAAACCTGATCGGTTCGTGGATCGCCTATGCGGTGGGCCGGGCCACCGGGCGCGACCTGCTCGACCGCTACGGAAAGTACGTGCTTATCCGGGGCCACGACGTAGACAAGGCCGAGGTGTGGTGGGAGAAGTACGGGGAGGCCGCTACCTTCTTCAGCAGACTCTTGCCTGTCATACGCACCTTCATCTCCTTGCCCGCCGGCATCGCTCGGATGCCCTTTGGCAAGTTCACCCTGTATACGTTCCTTGGATGTATCCCATGGACGTTCGCACTAGCTTGGGTGGGCGTACTCGTGGAGGACAACTGGGAGTCCGTGGTGGACTACTTCGACATCCCCACGTTCATCATCGGCGGAATGCTCCTTGCAGCCGCTGCGTATTGGTACCTGCGACGGCGTAGGCAGAAAAACGCGGTAGACGACGCTTAGCATTCCGCCGGTGGATGGTCACGCGAGTTCGATGTCCGACGCTACCTCCTGAAGGCCCCCGATCGAGATGGCGATGAACTCGTCCATCGGTACTCCGATCGAATCCTCCACGCCCCGGATCTTGTCGCGCTCCACCCCTGGAGCGAAGGACTTCTCTTTCAGTTTCTTCTTGACGGACGACACCTTCATGCCGTTCGACTTGTCTGGACGAACCAGGGCGCAAGCGACCAGCAGACCGGACACTCCATCGGCGTGCACGATGGCGCGAGACATCAGGTCGGTCTGATGGTCCTTGTGCAGATGGGCCAGGATCGCGTTTAGAACCTGTTCATCGTCGTAGCCCTCGGTGCGCAACCATTCGACCGACTGACGAGTGTGACGCTCCATATCGCCTTCGGTCACATCCATATCAAGGTCGTGGAAGAGCCCCGCGTAACCCCAGCGATCGACCTCTTCATCGAAATGGGAAGCAAGCGCCCTCATCACGCCTTCGACGGAGATGAGGTGACGACGAGTGATGTCCTTCTCAACGTACTTATCGACGAGCCGCCGTGCTGTCTCCCGATCCATGCTGTGTCTCCTCACCGGTCAGTAAACGCCGAAGATCATCCTCTGCGTCTGCCGCCACAAGGGCAAGCAGCTCATCGCCTGCGTGCAGAGGCGTGTCCCCACGCGGGGGCACTACGTGTCGATCTCGGATGACTGCGACGAGGGTGCAGTCGGGCGGCATGTCAAGCTCCCGCACCGTCTTCCCGTCGACCGGCGAACCCGGAGCCAGGGTCACTTCCATGAGTGCAACTTTCCCCTGCTCGAGTTTGAGCAGCCTCACGAGATCACCGACCGAAACCGCCTCCTCCACCAAAGAGGTGAGCAGGTGCGGGGTGCTCACGGCGACATCCACACCCCAGGATTCGTTAAACAACCATTCGTTATCGGGATGGTTAACGCGAGCTACGACTCGGGGCACCGCGAACTCTTGCTTGGCCAGCAACGCGATAACGAGGTTGTCTTCATCGTCACCCGTCGCGGCCACCATGACCTCGCACGATGAGAGGACCGCCGAGTCCAAGGTGTACAGCTCGCAGGCGTCGCCTTCGACCCAGTTGATGGGCAGCTCCTCTCTGAGCTGCTCGATCAGTTGCTTGTTCTGCTCGATGAGGGTGATGTCGTGACCCTTGGCGCGCAGGTCCGAGGCAACATAGAACCCGACATTACCGGCGCCGGCGATGGCGATCCGCATCGCCTTCATTCCGGCTCCCCGGTCTTCTTCAGATGTTCGACGAGGTCCGGCGCGTCCCCGCGCAGCACGGCCACATGAAGGATGTCGCCTTCCTGGATCGTGAGTTTCTTATCCGGCACTCGAGGCACGCCGAAGCGACTAACCGCGACGACTCGCCTCAGTCCGTCCGCGTCGAGGCTGACGCCGGACTTTCCTACTACTTCTGGAGGAGCTGCCACGGCGGTGATCACCACCTCGCCATTGTCGACCGTGTACTCCACCGGCACCTCATCCGGGATCACCTGGCGGAGGATCTGGTCGGTCGTCCACCTCACCGTCGCGACCGTCTGGATCCCGAGACGCTGATAGATCTGCGCCCGGCGGGGGTCGTATATGCGGGCGACGACTTGGGGGATCCGGTAGTGCTCCCGAGCGACCCTTGCGGCTACGATATTGGAGTTATCACCGCTGGTAACCGCTGCGAAGGCCTGCGCTTCTCCGATGCCGGCCCGTTCCAGCACGTCGCGGTCGAAGCCCAGGCCGACGATCTTCTTCCCGTCGAAGTCGGCCTTGAGCCTTTCGAACGCCTTGCGAGTCTTGTCGATCACGGCGATGGAATGGCCGAGTTTCTCCAGATTGCCCGCGAGCTCCGACCCAACGCGCCCACAGCCGGCGATGACGACGTGCACCTGTCTGAGCTCCCTTAGTTACCCGTCGGAAAGAACGCGGGCGATACTGCCATACTTCGCCATCGTGGCAGGTATCAGACGGGCGTTCGAAAGCATCTCGCGACCCCCGGAAGAGGTCCGGGCGGCGACCCTGCGTGCGTGGCGGGACTCTCTGGCCGGCACCACGCCGATCGCGGATCTGGAGCCGCGGAAGAGGTTCAAGGTGGCTGGGGTCATCCAGAACATCCGGATCGATCCCAGGGAAGGCGGCGGGTCCATCGAGGCCACCATCATCGACGGCACGGGAGAAATGATCGCAAAATGGCTGGGGCGCCCGACGATGTCGGGCATCACCCTCGGGACCGGGCTGATAATGGAGGGGGTCATCGGACGTGATGAGGACGGCGAGTTGGTCATCCTCAATCCCGAATACGAACTGGTTTCGAGCCCAGAGCACGGATAGATGTCCCGAGCCCCTGCTGCGATAAAGCGAATCTTCGTCGGTCGCCCGATGTCATCGGGCGAGCTCGAGCACACATTGCTCCCCAAGACCATCGCGCTCCCCGTCTTTGCCTCGGACCCACTCTCGTCGAACGCTTACGCCACGCAGGAGGCGATGCTCGTACTGGGGACTGCCGGCACCGCGTCCGGAGCACTCGGCTTGACCATTCCCATCTCCATCGCAGTGGCGTGCGTCCTTGCGATCGTCGTCAGCTCGTACCGGCAAACCGTGCATGCGTACCCTTCCGGTGGCGGCGCCTACCGAGTGTCCGCCGAAAACCTCGGGATGCTCCCCGGGCTTCTGGCCGCCGCGGCCCTTCTGGGCGACTACGTCCTCACCGTCGCGGTTTCCATCACGGCTGGAGTGGACGCGATCAGTTCCGCCGTGTCCTCGATCGACGATCACCGAGTGATCGTCGCTGTCGGATTCGTCATCCTCGTAACGCTCGCCAATCTGCGCGGTGTGAAAGAATCGGGCACCCTCTTCGCGATCCCCACCTATGGGTTCGTGGCATCCATCTATCTCCTGCTAGTCGTGGGATTCGTCAAGTGCGCGGGAGGTTGCCCCCAAGCCGAGTCCGCCGGCGACCAACTCAAGGCCCTGGAGCCGCTCGGTTTCTTCCTGATCCTGAAGGCGTTCGCCGCGGGCACCACGGCTCTGACCGGCGTCGAGGCGATCGCCGATGGAACGGCCGCTTTCCGCTATCCCCAATCCAAGAACGCGGCGACAACGCTGTCGGTCATGGGCGCGTTGACGATCTCGATGTTCCTGGGGATCTCGTGGCTGGCCGACCACACCAACGTCGTCTTCCACCACGACGCGGGGCGCACCGTGGTCGCCCAGATCGGAGCTGCGATATACGGCGAGGGGTTCCTCTTCTACCTGCTACAGGTGATGACCGCGGCGATCTTGATCCTGGCCGCCAATACCGCCTATCAGGACTTCCCGCGCCTATCGTCCATCCTCGCGAATGACAACTTCATGCCCCGCCAGTTCAGGAACCGCGGCGACCGGCTGGTGTTCTCCAACGGCGTGATCATCCTGGCGACCTTGGCATCCATCCTGATATGGGCCTTCGATGCACAGCTGAACGCGCTCATCCAGCTTTACCTGATCGGGGTTTTCATATCGTTCACGCTGTCTCAGACGGGATTGACGAAGCGGTTCCGAAAGGTGAGACCGCAAGGCTGGAAGGTCAAGGCCCTTCGCAGTGGTTTCGGAGCTTGCGTTACCGGCATCGTTCTCGTGGTGATCATCCAGACAAAGTTCATCGGCGGAGCCTGGATCATCCTGGCCTCAATCCCCGTGATCATGTACGGGATGTACTCGGTCCACTCTCACTATCAGGACGTGGCCCGCCAGCTCGCACATCCCGAACGCCGGCCGCACGATCGCCGCCCGACGCATCAGCGCTTCGTGGTGTACGTGCCGAAGGTGGACGCCGCCACCTGTCGAGCCGTCGGCTACGTAAGATCCATTTCCGCTGCCGAGGTGACGGCCGTTACCTTTGATCCTGCGAACGAAGCGGCGTGGGAACGGCTGGCTCCCGATGTGCCGCTGATCCAATTCCCACGGGCCGGATTCTCGAACACCAAGGCGCTCCGGAGATTCCTGCGGGACAAGCGTCGGGAGTTGGGAAGCGACGATTTCCTGACTGTGGTGATCCCTGAGGTATTGCAGGCCGGGGGCCTCTCGGAGATCGTGCGTCACCCTCGCATGCACCGGTTGAAGGCGAGTCTCCTCTCCGAACCCGGGGTCCAGGTACTCGATATCCCGATCACGAAGGCCGACATCCATGCGATGACGGATGAGGTTCAAGAACCCGGGCGCAACTTCGCCCTGGTGATGGTCGCCAGCATCAACAACGCAATGTTGCAGGCGATCGAATACGCCGAGACGCTTCGGCCCACCGACTTGCGAGCCGTTTCTTTTGGGCTTGAACCTGAAGCAGTCGAGAAGTTGGGTGACGACTGGCTCACCGCACGGATCCCCCATCCCCTCGAGATCGAGGCTGCTCCCTTCCGGGACATCGGTTCTTCGGTCCTGCAATACGTGAGGCAGTTCGAGGCCGACGGGATAGATCGGGTCGTTACCGTGATCATCCCGGAATTCGTCGTACCCAAGAAGAGGCATCAGATCCTGCACGGACAGACCGCGTTGATCGTGAAGCGGCATCTCCTGTTCGAGCCGGGAGTCGTCGTCGTCAGCGTCCCCTACCACCTGGACTGACTCCACAAGAGAAGAGGGGCCCCGGAAGCCCCCTCTTCTCTTACATGTTCGTTACGCTTGGGCGCCGATCGGCTTCGAAGCGGGGGCCTCTGGGTTCGCCCCCTGCATCGACATCCCGCCTTTGCGCTTACTGAACGAGATCGCTGCGATGAGGATGACGAGTGCCACTCCTGCAATGGAGAAACGGGCGACGTCGTTGTCCTTCAAGTTGATGACCGCCGGCAGGATCAGCAGCGAAACGAGGTTCATGACCTTGATCAATGGGTTGAGCGCGGGGCCGGCCGTGTCCTTGAACGGGTCGCCGACGGTGTCGCCGATGACCGCAGCCTTGTGAGCCTCCGATCCCTTCCCCCCGAGATTCCCATCCTCGATGTACTTCTTGGCGTTATCCCACGCGCCACCGGAGTTCGACAGGAAATTCGCCATCAACTGGCCGGTGAGGATGACCGCCGCGAGGAAGGCGCCAAGAGCGAAATAGTCGATCCCGAAGCCTACGATCACCGGCGTAAGGACGGCCAGCAGCGCCGGCGTTGCAAGCTCTCGCAGAGACGCGGTGGTGCAGATGTCGATGACCGGCCCGTACTCGGGTCGCTCGGTGCCGTTCATGATCCCCGGCTTCTCGCGGAATTGCCTCCGCACCTCTTCCACGACCACCGCCGCCGTCCGACCGACGGCCCGGATGGCCAGAGCGCTGAACATGAACGCGATCGACCCCCCGATGAGAAGTCCGATGAACGTCTTCGGATCGGCGACGTTGATCTGGGTCTGGGGGAGCCGGAAGACTCCGGACCCCTCTGCCTCCAGTCCCAACTCCCCGGCGATGGTCTCGATGAAGGAGGCAAACAGGGCAACCGCAGCGATCACGGCCGAGCCGATCGCAAAGCCCTTCGTCACGGCCTTCGTGGTGTTGCCAACCGCATCTAGGCTCACCATGATGCGCTCGGGTTCGCCACTGAACTCGCCTGACATCTCGGCGATGCCCGCCGCGTTGTCCGCCACCGGGCCAAAGGTGTCCTCTGAGACCACGACACCAGTGGTCGCCAGCATCCCCATGCCCGTCAAGGCGACGAGATAGAGCGAGAACTGCAGGTTGCCACCGCCCAACGCGATCCCGACACCGAGGGCCGCTGCGATGGCGATGATCGCGTAGACCGACGATTCGAGTCCAGAAGAGAAACCGGAAAGGATCGTCGTCGCCGGTCCCGTGCGGGTCGCCTCAGCGATCTCACGTACGGGAGCCGTCTCGGTCGACGTGAAGTACTCGGTCAACCTGCTGACCACCTGCGCTAGCACGAGCCCCACGACCACGGCCCAAAACACGCGCAGGTCCTTCACGTAGAACTGGGCGACCAGGAAGGTGCCGATTACCGTCAGGAGGCCGGCTGCAAGGAAGCCGCGATTGATGGGCGCCATCGCCGACTTGTCCTTGTCGGTTGCCTTAACCATGTAAACGCCTACTATCGATGCGAGTACACCGATAGCGCGCGCGATGACCGGAAAGATAAGTCCGAGCGCCGGGTTCAACCCGATGGAGTTGAACGCGGCCACGCCGAGGATGATCGAGGCCACGAGCGTGACCTCATAGCTCTCGAAGAGGTCCGACGCCATACCCGCGCAGTCACCCACATTGTCACCGACGTTGTCGGCGATGGTCGCCGGGTTCCGTGGGTCGTCCTCGGGGATGCCGGCCTCCACCTTGCCGACGAGGTCCGCACCAACGTCCGCTGCCTTGGTGAAGATGCCTCCTCCGACACGAAGGAAGAGAGCCAGCAATGAGCCGCCGAAGCCGAACCCGATCAGGATCGCGGACGAGGTGTTCTGAAAGATCAGGATGATGATGGTTGCTCCGAGCAAACCCAGGCCAACCGTGAACATCCCCGCGACGCCGCCCGTCCTGAACGCGACCTTCAGGGCCGCTGGGAGCGATCCCGAGCGCGCGGCCGCAGCCGTACGGACGTTACCGCGCACGGCAAGGCTCATACCTATGAAGCCGGTAAGGCCCGACATGAAACAGCCGGCGAGAAAGGCGGCCGTCCGGAAGATCCCCGATTCAACGAAGCTGAGCGCCTCCTCTCCGTCTGGCATCGGAACCGCCGTCGAAGTCGCGAACACGATCACTCCCAGAGGGATGGTGATCAGCGCGATGGTCTTGAACTGACGACGAAGGTACGCGAGCGCCCCTTCCTGGATCGCGGCGGCGATCTCTTGCATCTTCGGTGTCCCCTGATCCGCGGCCAGGACCTCGCGCATCAAGAGGTACCCGATCACGAGCGCCAGGATCGCGGTTGCGGCTGAGAAGAAGAGCCAGAAGAACTCGGCTCCGCCGAGCGTGAACTCCTGGTATCCCCCCTCCGCGGCAAACAGGTGATTCATGCTGTCGCTTCCTCCTTCTTTTCGTTCATCCAGTCATGGGCTCTTTGGGTGTTGCGAACTGCGATCGCATGAGATGCAACGATCTGTGGCACGGCTAGATCGCCTGTTCCTTGCGCACGTATATCTGGTTGGCGACCTTCTCGCCGATGGTTCGATCGCGCCCCTCGACCCTCAGCACGACCGGCCCATCGAAGGGATGCTTCTCTTTCACTTCGACGGTGACACCGGGACGGAGCCCCATCGCGTCGAGAAACTCGATGACCTCGGGGTCGGTTGCTCCGGGGACGGCGACGACCGCCACGTCTCCGGGCTCGAGCGCGTAGAGCGGTGGCATGTCGGGGATCTCCTCGACGTCCGGATCTGGGATCGGGAAGCCGTGGGGGCAGGTGGACGGCCGGTCGAGCGCAACGAACATCCGCTCCTCGACCTCCTGTGGGAGCTCGTGCTCGAAGGTCCCGGCGAGACGGTCGGCCTCGTTCCACGGGTAACCAAGCATGTCCGAGAGGAACCGCTCGACGATCCGGTGCCGGCGGACGGCCGTCACCGCAGCGGCTCGTCCGGGCCCCCTCAGCTCTACGCCACGGTAGGGCTGGTGCTCCAGGAAGCCCCGTTCGTCCAAGCGCTTCACGGCAGCCGTGACGGTGCCGGGCGTCAGCCCGAGGGACAGAGCCAGACGCCCGGTATGCGCGAACGACCCATCCCGGGTCAACCGGTAGATGGCCTTCAGAAGCTCGCGGTCGGATCTCGAAAGTTGGGCATCCATTTTTGGGCGCCCTAAGCTAGCTTTTGTGTCCCCAAAACGTCAAGTTGGCCCAGGAAAGGATTGGTAACCGTCATCGGGTCCGGCGCGGGACGGTGAAGCGCGTGGCCATTCCGGGCCCCTCCCGAGGGGCGATCTCGCAACCGTCCATCAGGCTGCGGAGCATCGCGACCGACATCGAAAGCCTTAGTTCTGCTTGAGTATCGTCGGCATCCAGCCCGTCCGCGTCGTAGACGGCCCCCTCGTCGACGATCTCCACCAGGAGGCGGCTCGGCTCCTCGTTCCAAGTAACGGTGACAGGCGCATCCACACCCGACCGCTCGTGAGACAGAACCGAGTTGGTGCAGGCCTCGGAGACCGCGATCCGAAGGTCGTCCACGATGTCTTCATCCAACTCGGCGGCTCGGGCGAGCGCCCCGATCGCGAGCCTCACCACGCCGACGTAGGCCGACCGGGCCGGGATCGAGAGCTCTACGTCGGCCACGAAGTCACTCGCTCGAAGCCCCGGTCGCCTCGGCCACCGAGGCGTGGATCGGGAACACCTTGGTGAGGCCGGTGATCTTGAATATCTTCAGGATCTTGTCCTGCGTGCAGACCAACGACAGGCTGCCGTCGTGCGCCTTCACACGTTTCAGTGCGCCCACCAGAACACCCAGCCCCGTGGAATCGAGGAAGTCGACCCCTTCCAGGTTTACGACCACGTCGTAGGAACCCTCCGAGACCAGTTCGATCAACTTCTCCCGCAACTTCGGAGCGGTGTAGACGTCTATCTCTCCCTTGACGTCCACGACCGCATGAGAATCGGTCTTCGATACGTCGATTCCGAGCTCCATGCGTGGAAATCCTTCCTGCTGACTAAAAGGTGAGCAATCCTAACCTCGCGCCGTAGAGCGCCCGATGGATGGCTTGCATCCACTTGATGCTCCGCTACCCTCGCCGACCGCCCGCAAACCCAAAAGGAAGATATTGGACATCTCGATCGCCGCCTCTCGCAGGATCTGGGTCCCGCTGGTAGCGGTGGTGATGCTCGCCACGGTGGGGGTAGCGGCATACGCCCTCACGAGGCGCGAGGGCTCATCGAACCACCAGTCCGGCCCACAGCCATCCGACTCACCGGTCACCCTGGAACAGGCTCCGTGGCGCATCCAGACGCTCGCTACCGGGATCACCTCCAAGCCGACGAAGGAGGAGAAAGACTGGCTTCGCAATCAGCGAGGCCCATTGACCGCTCTTGTGAAGGAGCTGCACTCCGCATTGTTCCTCGACCCCTCCACCCGAAAGCGTGTCGTTCGCAGACTCTTCTCTGCGTCGGCCGCAAGGCCATTCCTTTCGGCTCGGCCGGGAATCACTGTGGCGGCCGATAGCGTGAGAACGCTATGGCGCCGGGGGCGCATCGGTATCCAGGCGCCCGGCGCACGCCGTGCCGCCGGAACCGTCACCGTCGTGGCTCGCATCGAAAGCGACGGAGAAACGGTTCGTATCGGATACCGCTCTGACCTCTTCCTAGAAAAGAAGCGCGGTCGCTGGAGGGTTGTTGCTTTCGAGACCGATCAAGAGCCCCTGCCCGAGTCGGAAGAGAGAAATAAAGCGTCGCGCGATCGGAACGAGAAGGGCCGCAAGAACGACAACAAGAAGGGCGCCTCGAGATGACACGTCGCGCCGTCGCTCTCGTCGTCATCATCCTATTCATCGTCGCGGCTTTCCCGATGCTGCGCGGGGGTGGCTCCGATAGCCGTGCTTCCGGAGTTGTCGCTGGACGTGTACATGAAACGTTTCAGCCGAATGACGGAAAGATCTACATCCTGGTGCTGGGTAGCGACGCGCGTCATGGGAATCCACAACGCGCTCGTTCCGACGCCATCCACATCGTGGGGATCAACGCGGAGACCATGCGCGGGGGCATCCTCAACTTCCCGCGCGATTCGTGGGTGGATATCCCCGGATACGGGTCAGCGAAGATCAACGAAGCGATGGAGAGGGGCGGTCCTCAGCTTCTCGCCAGAACATTGGAGAAGCTCACCGGGATCCGCCTCGACTACTGGGTGCTGACCGGGTTCGAAGGTTTCGAGGGCCTTATTCGCAGGATAGGCAACGTCCCCATCACCTTGAAACGCGACATCTACGATCCCGGAGGTTCTGGAGCGCGCCTCAAGGCAGGAAGGCGCAGGCTGCCGTCGTGGAGAGCCCTGGCCTATGTCCGAACGAGGAAGGTATTCAAGGACGGAGACATCGCCCGCACCTCGAATCAGGCGCGCTTCCTCCTCCAGATGCTGAAGCTGCTGAACAAACAGGTGGAGAGGGATCCCTCGGCCGTGTTCAAGTGGATCGCAGCTGGTCGCGAGTTCACCGACCTCAACATCTCTGCCGATGAGCTCTTCCGGCTTAGCGTTCTGGCCACCCAAGTGGACGTCAGCCGTATCGGTAACGTCACCGTGCCGGTCTCCATCGGGTCCATCGGTGCATCTAGCGTGGTGTTCATCTCACCACGCGCCACAGCTCTGTATTCCCGTTTCCGGGAGAAGGCGAGCCTCCGCTAGCACTCAGCTTGCGTTCGTGATCAGACCGGATACGAAATCGTCCGGCGAGAGGCTGCTTCCCGTCGCCTTTTCGATCAAGACGCTCCAGGTCATCAGGTTCCCCGGCGCGAACACCCGCTCCGAGAGAAGCGTTCCCGCCTCCTTCATCCCGACCAATCCTCCACATTCGCGCGCGCAGGTCGCTTCGAGCTGCGACGCGAGCATCTCTCCCAGCAAGTAGTTGTGGTAGTAGACCGGAGCAACGGCTGTATGGATCTTCGCCGCCCAATCGGGTGAGCCACGACCAGGGGGAGCTGTCACCAACTGCATGCGTTCGACCAACTCCCACCAACGAGCGTCGAGATCGGCCTCTGGGTCCGCATAGAGATCGTGCTCGAAGTGGACCATCACGAGCACCCATCGAGCGAACAACAGAGAATGGGCTGCCTTCGTCCTTCGGATGTCCGCCTCGATCGCACCGATCTCCGACGAGGCTAGACCGGCGACATTCGTGAGCCATTCGGGATCGCGGGTGAGCCGTCCGGAAAGGATCGCGATCGCTTCCGTTACGAAGATATGAGCGGGGCGGCGCAGCAGGTACGGGAGTTTCGGGTCGATCGTGATGTCGTACGCAGCGTGACCCGACTCGTGCAGCATGACCTCGACCCAGCGTTCTCCCGGAACGACATTCGCGAGGATCCTCACGTCACCGTCGCGATCCACATTCAAACAGAACGCGTGCTGGCACTTCCTGTCGCGGGGATACAGATCACTGGCATCCAATACGGAACCGAGATCGATGCCCCAGGATCCGAACGTCTTGTCACACAACTCCGACGCGGAGAGATTCTGTAGGGCGTCGTCGAGGCTGACGCGGCCATCTGGCGGCGTTTGCTGGAAGAAGGGGTCGGCGTAATGCCACGGATAAAGCTGCTGGGTTGAGAACCGCTCCCGTAACCGTCCATCGAGGGCGCCCTTCCAGGCCCGGAATGGCTCCTCCGTCAGCCGCTCGAGTCTCCCCATGACATCGAACAACCATTCCTCCGACATCTCCTGCAGGTCGAGCGACATGCCGTAGTAATCCGCGTACCCCAGATCGCGGGCCATCTCGTTGCGGACTCGGGCGAGCTCGCGGACGCGATCGGCGACGAGAGCACCGACCTCCTTCGACGCCTCCCAAGCCGATCGCCGCAAGTCGGGGTCGTTCGAAGACCTCAAGATCTCATCGATCTCGTTGTCGGAAACCGTGCGGCCGTCCAGCTCGGGGCGGAAAGATGCGAAATCGCTCTCGACCGCGCTCGATAATTCGACCAGCAACTCCCGTTGAGGTTCCTGCATCTGATTGCCGAGCAAGGACAATCTGAGAACCTCGAGCTGCCTCTTCAAGACCGGATCGTGGATATCGTCCTGCAGCGCTCCCTCGACTGCGGCCAGGGCGTCCGGGTCACCCTTGATCCGCCTTAGCTCGAGTTCGAGTTCAGCTCGTCGCCGCTCGGACTCCGGCGTGGCCTCGACCTGTGAATCCCAGTAGGCGCGATGGAACTCGATCTCGAGATCCTTGGAGCGCCCTTCGAGGGTTTCGACGAGACGATGGGGCTGATCGGAGATCACGGCGCCGCGTTCCTTTCAGACGGGAATGCTGCATCCTAGCTGCGGCTCCCAGCCAGCTCGAAGTGCCACGGTTCGTTCGACAAAGGCCGGTACATAGGCAAGCCGAGCGTCTCGATCATTCGGGCCGCAAACGGGATATCGCCAACAAGGTCAACGGCCAAACCTCGCTCGTGCATCGATGAGCCGGGGGGCGCAACCCAATCGTTGGCCGCCTCAGGGCTCCCGTAGCGTCGTACCGCCTCACTCCAGAGCTTCGCCTGCTCGACAGGCGAGCGGTACCCAGATGACACGTAGACGGAGGCACGCGTCGCCTCGATCAATCGCTCTACGGCGGCCGCCAATCGAGCATGCAATCCCCGGCCGTCGAAGGCGAAGGACCCGGGCGAGAGCATCGCCGGGTCGAACGTTGCTCTGGCGGTAGCCTCGACACCGTCCACGGCAACGCTCACCTGGACGGCCGTGGAGCCCACAACGCATCGACACTCGACCAGCCGGCCCCCGTTGTGCTCGGCATAGGCACGAGCGATGGCCTCCTGACGACCGGTGCCGTAAGGGGAAACCTCTGCAACGGCCGCCAGCGCCGTCGCGTCCGCAGCAGCCTGAGCGCGAGCCCGGGCCGTCGAAGCCGCACCCAGGTCTATGAAGAAGACACCGAGAAGCATCGACAGCGAAAGACTGAGCCCGGCGACCAACAGGGTCACGGTTGTTCGATCCGCATCGTCGCGGTCGCATTAAGATCGACGCTTCGCACGATCAGACCGAGTAGCGGAAGATGCCCCGGCGGCTCGTAACGGATCTGAACCGTAAGGGGTCGACCTTGTATGCGGTGAGCCACGTCGGGATCGATGGTTAGCTCCAACGGGGACAAGCCCGAAGACTCGGCGGCAACGGCCGCTTGGATCGGGTCAGAATCCACAACCGCAACCCGGGCGGCCTCTCGAGCCGCATGCCAGAGCCTCACCTGGTCTCCTGCGAGGAGCGCTACCTCTACCAGCGCAGCGAACGCCGCTGCGAGGAACGGGAGGAGCAGCACGAACTCGACCGTCGACTGGCCTCGCTCGCGGTCAGCCCCCGGCACGATCGATGAGACCGGAGATGATCGTCTTGAACATGTCGTCAAGGGCTCCGGACTTCACGAACGCAGCAAGGGCACCGACCACTAGTCCGGCAACTAGCAGGACGAGGGAATATTCCGCAGTCGTTTGGCCGGCGTCGTCGTCGTGCCATGACCGCCCGAGATCGAATCGGCCTTCGTGTTCCATCGACGCCTCCTTCGAGGTTCCGGCGGGTTACCGGAAAGGTGGCGCCTATGTCATCGCTCGCGTGGCACAGCGTCAGTGAAAGCCATCACTCGAAGCGTCAGTTCATCCGGATCCGGTCCCCAACCGACACTCCCCAGGCCCCGAATGCGCCACGGTTGACCTCCAGCGCTCCCCAATAGGACACGCCGGGGTCGTACGTGGGACACGGATCCTTCTTGCAGGGCTTCATGTCGAGGATGTCGAGGATCTCGCCGTCCTGGCCGAAGAACGCGATCGACAACGGGATCAACGTGTTCTTCATCCAGAAGCCTCCCAAGTGCTCCTCGAAGAAGATGAACACCATGCCGTGGTCATCGGGCAGGGACGTTCGACCCATCAGACCTTGTGCACGGTCCTCGTCGGTCTCGGCGACCTCGACCGTTAGCATCACCGGCTCCGCGTCGGTTTCGATGATCGCGGTCTTCTGCGGGAAGCCCCCCTCCGAGACCGCCGGTGAACCCTCCGAGCTCGGCCCCTGTTCGTCTCCACCACACGCAGGAGTAACCAGGAGCACCGCACACATGATCGCCAAGGCAACTCTTCTCATCATTCCAGCATCCCATCGTGGTGGACTTGTGCGCGCGCGGATGCCTCAGAACGAGGCGAGGCCGCGCAGGAAGGGTCCGAGGGCGAGCAGGCCGAACGCCGGAAGGATGCACAACGTGAGGGGCAAGACCATCCGCACCGGAGCCTTCCTTATCTCGGCCTCGAAGGCGTTCGCCACCGCTTCGTCCCGCCGGCAGGCGAACGTGGCCAGAGAATCCGCGATCGGCACTCCGAGCGCACGCCCTCTATCGAGCGCGACGGCGAGCGAGGTCAGGCTTCCACACCCGCTGCGTCGAAGCCCCTCTCCCCAGGAAGCGCCGAGTGCAACGATGCGTCCTGCTCGCGCGAGGCTGTGACCGATGTCCGCCGGTGCCCGATCGGCGAGAACCTCGAGCGTGTGGTGCAATCCGTTCCCACCGCGCAGGGCGCCACTCAGGATGTCCGCCAGCCAGGCGGTCCCATCTCTCGCCGGCGGGGCGGGGGCCAGGCGATTCATCCACCACAGTCCAAGCGCACACAGCAGGAGCCCCACCGCGAAAAGAGTCACGCCAACGAGATCGGTGATGGGACTGTGCGACAGTCCCGTGAGAGGCATGAACACGACCGGAAGCGCCGCGACCATCCGGGCCGACAGGCGCACCCCCGCGGCCGCAGCGGAAGAGGCATCAAGAGCCTCGGTTCGGCGCTCCAGGCCGTCTGCAACCACATCGATCATGCGCGAGACATCGCCTCCGACCTGCAGATGGACATTCACCACGGTGCTCAGGGCCGACGCCGCCCCGGCATCCCACGGTGGGTGAAGAATGCCCAGGGCCGACTCGACGTTGTCTCCGAGCGACAGCCTTCGCGCCACCTGCGCGACAGCCGGCCGAGCCACCGATGGAACTTCGGGCGGCCAGGTAAGGAGGGCGGCCCTCACCGGCAGGCCCGAACGCACCAGCGCAGCCAGAGAGCGCAAGCACTCAGCCGCGATCAGATCATCGATCGCGAGCCTCTCGCACCTCGACGATGCACCGCCGACCGCTGGGGTCGCGCCCCAGCTGCACGACTAGTCCGAACACGGTCATGACACGCTCCTGCAAGTCCTTCAGGTTCTCGCCCGCTGCAGCTCGCGAAGCCAGGGAGGCCACTCGATCCACCGCTTCCGACGCGCTCCGAGCGTGAACCGTGAGTAGGGACCCTTCGTGACCGGTCGACAGCGCGTCCAGAGCCGTCAGTGCCTCAGCGCCTCGCACCTCGCCGATCACGATCCTGTCGGGTCGCATGCGAAGGGCTGCACGCACAAGCGCGTTGAGGTCGATGCTGCCTGTCCCCTCGAGGTTGGGACCGCGCGCGAGCAGCGACACCACGTGCGCGCAGGCGGGGTGAAGTTCGGCGGTCTCCTCGATGAGCACGACCCTTTCGTCATCGGGGACTACCCCCAGTAGAGCGTTCAGCAACGTCGTCTTCCCGGTTCCGGTCCGTCCGCTGATCAAGACGTTGCATCGCCCCCGGACCGATCCGATAAGCCGTTCAGCGATCTCGAGGTCCATCATGGAAGCCGCGACCAGATCGCCGAGGTCAAGGGGTCGCGCCGGAAACTTACGGATAGAAAGAAGTGGCTTGGGGGCCACGGGTGGAAGAACGACGTGGATCCGTGATCCATCCGGCAGACGCGCGTCGCCGAGCGGCGAAGAAGCATCCACGCGGGCCCCCGCCGCGCCGAGGAAACGGTCGATGAATGCCTCGAACAGAGGGAGGCTCTCGAACGCGCCGGTGACCCGTTCGAGACGGCCCAGTCGTTCCACCCATACCTCGTCAGGACCATTGACGAGCACATCCGTGATGGTCGGATCGCGCATGAGGTGTGCGAGGGGCCCGTAACCGTCGATCGCATCAGCCAGTTGCGACAGCAAGCGAGGCGCATCACCGTTTTCGACGTGATCGTGAACGAGATCTCGAAGAGCGAGTCTGCGCGCTGCAGTATCGAGTTCGGCCAGAGAATCTCGCTCGAACGCGAGATCCAGCAGACGCGGGGCGCTCACTCTTCCATCAGCGCGAGTGCCAGCCGGCCAACCTTTCTGCTCCACAGGTTCCACCTGGATGCAAGCAGGTCGCCCTCGTCCTCGGCCACACGCAAGCGCGGGGTGCAAGGAAGGTGATCGAGGACCCGGTGGCCGATGGCGTTCTGAAGTTCAATCCTGCCGAGGTCCCCTCCGTGGCCCGTTCGGTTGGTTATGACTGTCCATCCCAGGTTCCGTTCCCCCAAAGTGGCCCGCGCCCGGCGCGCGCCGGTTCTCGTCGGAGGCACCACCATGAGGACGAAGGCATCCTCGTCCGACCGCACGGGATCGAGTTGATCTGGTCGAGCGTCCACGATCACGTAGTCGAAGCCGCGACGAGCGCGCTCCACGACTTCGCTGGAGACGAGGCCGCCCTCAGGCGCGAGCAGGGCGCGGAATCCGCCGAGCACCGGAAGGGCCGCCGTCTCGAGTGAGCCTTCCGATCCTTCGAGGTCCGCCCACGTTCGGTGGTCGTCCGGAAGGTTCAGCCGTGTCCCCGCGCCACCCCAAGTCGACTCGACGTAGCAGGTAGCCTTCCTGTCAGCGAGGAAGGCGGCGAGATGCAGACAGATCGTGGTGACTCCGCAACCTCCGCTCGGGCTGGTGACGTAGACGCACACGCTGCGGGTGACTGCATAGCGTTCGATAGCCCCAAGCAGATCGTCGGCTCGCCCCGGCTCGAATCGAATGGCGCGGCCATGATGTTCGATGTCGGGACCGATCACGATCACATCGGCGCCATCCGGCACGGCTTCGAACAGCCGGACGCTCCAGGAACGCGGCGCTCCATCGAAAGCTCGTGCGGCCTCCAGTCGCACGTCTTCGTCGCGGCTGACTACCGCGATCTCCAGAGCACCCATGCGACAAGGCTGCATGCCGGGAGGATGATGGGTTGTGGCGTGTGCCACGAGGCCGGGCAACAATAGATGGCGTGGAAGCAGCTTTCTTCGATCTCGACAAGACCATCGTTGCGCGATCGAGTCCTCTGGCCCTCGGTCGATCCTTCTTCAAGGAAGGTCTGATCACTCGATCTGCGCTACTCAAGTCGACCTACGCCCAGTTGATGTTCCAACTCATGGGCGCCGACGAAGGAAAGATGGAGCGTATGCGCAGGGAGGCGGCCAAGCTCACCGAGGGCTGGGAGGCCGAGAAGGTGAAACGGGTGGTCACCGAGGTTCTTGATGAGGTGATCTCACCGCTGATCTACGCCGAGGCGCTCGAGCTGATCCACGACCATCGAGCCGCCGGCCGACTTGTGTGCATCGTGTCCTCGTCGCCTGAAGAGATCGTGGAGCCGATGGCGAAGATGCTGCAGGCGGACCTTTGGATCGCGTCGCAGCCACGCATCGTCAAAGGCAAGTATACGGGCGAACTCGATTTCTACGCCTACGGAGAGCGAAAAGCGGAGGCGATGCAGGCTCTCGACGACGTAGAGGGCGTTGACCTCCTACGGTCGTTCGCATACTCCGACTCGAGCACCGATCTCCCTATGCTCGAGGCGGTCGGTGTTCCTGTTGTGGTTAACCCGGACAAGGAGCTCAGGCGGATCGCCGACGCACGCGGCTGGCGCACCGAAGCGTTTCGAAGCCCCATCCCCTTGCGGGGCCGCCTTCCGCAGCTGAGGCCATCCGAGGTGGCCCCGGCAACGGCTCTGGGACTGGGTTTCGTGGCCGCAGGAGCGGTCTGGCTTGCATGGTGGCTTCTCAGAAAAGCTTCCAAACCCGAATGACAATGTCGACCACAGAGGTGTGATGAAAGCGATGTCGAGACCGTTGCAAGCACGACGTGCCGGTGCCCTCCTCTTGGTCGTGGGAATCATGGGGGCGGGAGCATCCGGGGTCTCTCGTGCCGCCCCTACACAGGCTGAGGTCGACTCCGCGCAAAAGAGGCTGTTGGTTCTTGAGAAAGAGTTCGAGCTGGCGGTCGAGGAATTCAACCTCGTCCATGACCGGCTCGACCAGATCAGGACGGAGATCGCGACGGGTGAGCTCGTCATCCGTCGCCTCGAGCGTCGCATGAGCACCCAGCAGGACTCTGCCGTTGCCCTGGCGCAGGAGCTGTACATGGGTGGGCCCACTGCCTCTTTCGAGGCCGTCCTCGACTCGGACAGCATCGCCGAGGTCGAGAGCATCCTCACCTACCTGCAGTCTTCACAGCAAGCACAGGCAAAGGTCTTCGAGCGTCTCTCCGTTGACCGCCGAGTTCTCGAAACGCACCTTGACGACCTCGAAGGTGCTCGATCCAGGGCGCAGGCCACCGAAGAGCGTCTCGTTGCTATGCGCGTCGAGATTGAAGCGAAGGTCAACGAGCAGGCGGACGAAGTCGCTGAGCTCAACGAGCAAGTCGAGGCGGCGGCGCGCAGGCAGCGCGCTCAAGAAAAGGCGGCCGCTGAGGCCGCCGCAGAAGCGGCCGCTTTGGATTTGCAACCACCGATCCCTCGATCGACAACTCCAACGGCCACCGCGTCGAACGGCAATGCGCAGGCGGCCGTTGACGCGGCGTTGTCTCAGATCGGTAAGCCCTATCAGTGGGGCGCCGCGGGACCCGATTCATACGATTGCTCCGGACTAACGTTGTGGGCATGGGCGCACGCCGGCGTCTCGCTACCGCACAACTCGGGCGCCCAGTACGCAGCCACCCCTCGAGTAGCGCAGAGCGACTGGCAGCCGGGTGACCTGCTCTTCTACGGGAGCCCGATCCACCACGTCGGCATGTACATCGGCGGGGGACGGATGGTCGAGGCTCCGTATACCGGTTCCCAGGTCAGGGTCGTCTCGCCATACCGCTCGGACTACGTGGGGGCGGGCCGGCCCTAGCGGACGCCCTCCAGCTCTGCTTCTACGTTCGTTGCTACGGGCACGGGCGTCGCGGAGTCACGCCGTGCAACGCGAGATTCGTTCCTCACGATGAACGCTACCGATGTGACGATCAGCAGTGCTCCGATCCCGATCATCAACGTGATCTCCTCGGACAAGATCAACCATCCCAGGAAGACGGCAACGACCGGATTGACGTACGCGTAGGTGGAGACCTTCGAGATCGGCCCGTTCTGAAGCAACCATGTGTAAGCAGTGAAGGCGAGCAATGAGCCGAAGACGACAAGATAGCCGAGTGCGGCGATCGAACTCACAGAGAAGGAAGCCGGGTCGATCCCGGTGAACTCGCCTCCGACCAAGGCCGCTACGGTGAGGATCGCCCCTCCGCACAACATCTGAACGGCGGTGGATGTGAACGGATCTTTGGGAAGTGAAAGCTTGCCGGACAGGAACGAGCCGGATGCCCAAGAGAACGATGCCACGACCAGTAACAGGTAGCCGATCCCCTCACCCCCGCCCTCGGTGCTGCCGGGCACGACCAGGAGAGCGACACCTCCGAAGCCAAGGACGACGCCAAGAGCAGTGCCTCGCGACACTCGATCGCCCGTCACGGCGCGAAGCACGATGACCCACAGCGGGATAGCCGCGATGATGAGCGCCGTGAGAGCCGACGGCACCGTTTGCTCGGCGACTGCCACCACACCGTTCCCCCCGAAGAGCAACGCCCCCCCGATCGCCGCGCACGCCCTCAGCTGGCGCAGATCCACGCGCACTCCCTGGGGGCCTCTGCGGATCAACAAGAACCCATACATCAACATCCCGGCCACGAGGAAGCGCACGCCGGCGCTCGCCATCGGAGGGATAGTCTCGACGGTGACGCGGATCGCAAGGTAGGTCGAGCCCCACACGATGTAGATGACCCAGAGGGCCGTCCAGAACAACCAGACGGGCGGATTGGCTCGCTTCGCCTCTTGGGGGTGGCTCATAGAGGTAGAGAACCACTACTCGTGCCGAGGTCTTCCGCATCCGAGCAAAGTCCGAACAATCCAAAGGTCACGTGGTACAGCCACCCCGATCCGCCTCGGACGCGCCTTCCAATCGAAGGAGGAATTCCTTGATGTGCACCCCCCCGGCGTAGTTGCCGAGCCCGCCCGCGCTCGGCACCACCCGGTGGCATGGAACAACTATAGGAACCGGATTACGCCCGAGCGCGCTGCCCGTCGCCCGCACTGCCCTGGGGTTTCGAGCCCGGGAAGCGACGGTTGTGTAGGTAGCGACGCGACCCCTGGGTATCCGCTGCGCCGCCCGAAGCACGCGCCGCCCGAACGGCGTCCGTACCAGCGAGAGATCCACCGGAGTCTCGAAAGAGCTGAGGTCACCCTCGAGGTAGGCCTGAAGCTCGGCGCGTGCCGCTTCCGTACCCTTCTCCGAAGCCACGATGCGCGGCCCCAGCCCTGCGGCGACCTGTTCGAGCACTCGGTCCTCGCTCTCCGAATCGAAGGCGATGCGGCACAACCCCTTGGGCGTCGCGACGACGAGCAGGCGTCCCAGTGGTGTTGCAACGCTTGAGAACCACGCATCCACCAATTGGTGGCCGATGGCTTCATCCGATATCCGCTCCAAGAACTCTTGCTTTAATCTCACGACATCCTCCGTCTCATCGATCGAACTGCGCTCGAGACCCGCTGACGGGCCGCCGCGGGAGAGCAGCCCATCCGGCGTGCGATGGCCTCGTAGTCGAGGTCCTCAACGAATCGCAGCTGCAAGGTCGCCCTGACCTGCTCCGGAAAGTCCTCAATCAGGGCCGAGAAGTCGTCGAGGTGTTGATGGTCCCCCGCGACCGGCTCTGGGGGATCGGCGGTCGGGATCGCCCGACGCCGCGATCGCTCCCTATGGTTGTCGAACGCGGTGGTGGTCGTTATCCGATACAGCCACGCCCTCAGATGGTTCCCATGTGACAGACGGTCATAGCTCCGCAATGCGCGGAGCAACGCCTCCTGGAGCACATCCTCAGCGTCTTCACCGGCGAGCTTCCGGGCATGCACCAATAGCTCGCCACCATGAGCCTCGACAAGCGCCCAGAACGGCGGAAGGCCCAGCGACGCAGTCTTTGATCCTCTCATCACGTTTGGTGTAACCGATGGGGGGCCCGAGATGTGAGCATTAAGGTCAACTCATGGTCGTCGCTGCGGAGAGAGCTTATTCGGATGCAAAGAGATGGATGCGTTCTGCACGTCCGCGCAGGATCCAGCGGAATCGGTTCGCGTGGCGATCGTTCGGTGGTTTCTTCGTAGCGGGGATCGTCGTCCTTGGAGTCATCTCGCTGATCGCTCCCAACAGCTTCGGCGCACCGGGGACCAACACCCTCGGGACGGGGTGGCCTCTCGTGGCGATCCTCGGCCTCATCGCAGCCAGTCTGCTGTACGCCTTGGTGCGCCGTAAGAGTCTGGCCTGGTTACTTACTCGGATTCGAGAGCCGTACCGGCGACCGATGAACGACCACCCGAGCTTCGATGGCGCTGCCGATGCACTGGCCGAGTGTCCAAACCCCTACCGGACACGGTTCGCGCTGAACTACGTTTGGATCCCCATCGGATTGACCGTATTGGGAGCCACCTTCGCGTTCTCGGTCGCGTACTTCGTGATCGACGCGGTGGGCGCTCGATTCATGGTCGGGTGGGGCCAGGCCGTGTACGCGGCCGTGTTCGTGGCGCTGAGCGTCTTGACCCTTGCCGTCGCGGCGGGCCGACTCTCGACCTGGCGGCTCGCAACCAGCGTTCTCAAGGAGGTGAACACCGGCTACGCGTGATGGTGACCTCTGCGCGGCGGCAACGCGCTCGCGACGGCTTTCCATAGTCGCGGGGCGTCCCCGGCAAAGACATCGCCCGCGACGAGACCCGTCTCGTCTTCGATAGAGCGGAGCTCCCGCTCTCTGTCGACTCCTTCACCGCAATTCACGGCGATGCAGGCGACCTTCGAGGGGCGGAGTGTCGAGGCCATCTGTTCGTAGGTCGCCACCATCTCGGCGAGTGGCGGGAGCTTGGTATAGGGAGGTTCCTCGATCGCATCTCGCCCCGCCTTGTGACACAGGACCATGACGTCCGGGCAGGCGCCGTGCAAGAGGCCCAGCGTTACCGCCGAGTACGCCGGGTGCCACAGACTCCCTTGTCCTTCGACCATCACCACATCGGTCGAGGGGTGCGTCTCGCAGGCGAGTCGCTCCGACGCCCCGGCAACGAAGTCCGAGATGACGCGATCGACGGCGATCCCCCACCCGGCGATGAGGATGCCCGTCTGTCCCGTGGGCACGAACTGAGTGGAGTAGCCCTCCGCGTGACCGGCGGACGCGAGCTCGAGCGTGGCGGTCATCTTTCCAACTGCACAGTCACTTCCCACGGTGAGAACCACCCTCTTGGGCAGTGCCAAGGTGCGCCCCGAGAAGAGGGCGATGTCGGCGGGAGGATCCCTCACATCCCATAGCTGGGCGCCATGGCGGCGCGCCAGCCGAACCAGCTCGGGGTCCTCGTTCAAGAAGACATGAAGACCGTTCGCGATCTCGAGGCCGTGCTCGATGGCAGTCACGACCCATGCCCGCCAGTGGTCCGGGATCCACCCTCCTGGAGTCGCTACGCCGAGCAAGAGGGAGGTTGGCTCGTATGCGAGACCCTGCTGCACGTCTGGGACGATCGGCGCGTCCCGGCCCAACTGGGGCAAGACATCGATGAGAGAGCGCCCCGCATGCTCTCGATCCACGACCGCCGCGATCCGCCCACGCCCGTACTTGATGACGCCATGTGCGGTCTTGGCGTTCCGTGCTGTGAGCCAGCCATCGGCCAGAACCAACCAGGATCGCTCCTCGCTCACAAGGATGCGCCCTTTACCCCGAGACCGGGGCCCGGTGGAAGAGTCATGACGCCCTTGTCGTAGGACACGCCGGGGTAGGGATCTTCAGCCAGGAGCAGGGGTCCGTCCAGATCCGCGTGATCAACCAACGCAGACACCCGCGCTTGGGCCGTGGCCGCGACCCCGGATTCGAGGTCGCACCCCAGCATCACCCCGAGCCCAACCCCTCGAGCCACTGCGATAGCGCGAACGGTTTCACGGATGCCTCCACACTTTCGGAGTTTGAGGTTCACGCCGTTTACTACGCCGGCGAGACGCCCAACCTCCTCGGAGGTGCGCGCGTCCTCGTCTGCGTACACGGGTATCGAGGTGGACCTCGACACCTCGCGAAGCGCTTCGAAGTTGCCGCGCTCGATCGGCTGCTCGCACAGCTCGATATCGAATCGCTCTAACGCGTGAAGCCGGTCCTTCGCCTCATCGATCTCCCATCCTTCGTTTGCGTCGAGACTGAGTCGTCCGCCGTACACCCCACGGATGGCCGCGACCACCTTGACGTCGCCGTCGAAGCCCACCTTCATCTTGATCACGGGATGATCCGCCAATCGCCGTGCGCGCGCGACCATGTGCTGGACGTCGTCGATGGGGATGGTCACGCTCGTGACCGGCAGGTCCCGCGTCCGAAGACCGAGCAACTCGGACACCGAGATCCCAGCGAGCTTTGCCGCCAGGTCGTGAAGGGCTATGTCGAAGGCACACCGCGTCGAGCCGGCGGGTACCAAGGCTGCGACACCCTCGAGATCGAAGGGCCCCTCGAGGCGAGCTAGATCGAGCGCCTCGATCTCCTCGACCACCGCGTCGGTAGTCTCTCCAGAACGATCATCGGGGCTGGCTTCCCCCAACCCGACGGTGTCGCCGTAACGCACTGAAACGAAAACGTTCATGGGCGATTCCCATGTCATCGTGGAGATCGAGAACGGCTCCGCGAGGGGTAGCTCAACGATCTTCGCCTCTACCTCAAAGTTGCGCCCGGGCATCGCGACAATTGTTCTATGGACTCGGGCACTCGAGCGACATCCGGTTCCCAGGGCCGTCTCGAGGAGTTCTCGCGAGGTTCCCGATCGGAGTTGTCGGGCCGGGGCGACCCTAGAGCAGGGTGAGTTGGTTCGACCGGTCCTTCGCGGGGGCGGTAGGTTCCGCTCCGCGGTGACCGCGCCGGGGGTAGCCTCGAGGTCGCATGGGTATCTCGGCCACCAGCTCTCGCACCTGCGACGTGACGGCATCACGCGCTCCTTGTGCCGCGTAGGACGAGCGCCCGTGGGAGGCCCGCTGGCCCTAATTCTGGGGGAAGCCCAGGTTCACGCCCCGGAGGCTGGGGTCCGGCCAGCGGCTCGTCACGACCTTGCCACTCGTGTAGAAGTGCACTCCCTCCCGTCCATGGACGTGAGAATCCCCGAACAGCGAGTCCTTCCAGCCGCCGAACGAGAAGAACGCCATCGGGACCGGGATCGGAACGTTGACCCCCACCATGCCGACCTCGACCTCATGCTGGAACTTCCGCGCGGCCCCCCCATCGTTAGTGAAGATCGCCGTGCCGTTCCCGTATGGGTTTGCGTTCAGTAGCCGGATCGCCTCGTCGTAGCTTTCGGCGCGGACCATCACGAGTACCGGACCGAAGATCTCGTCTTTGTAGATCGACATCTCGGGGCGAACGTGGTCGAAGAGACACGGGCCGAGGAAGAAGCCATCCTCGTGGTCCTGCACTTTGATGTCGCGCCCGTCGATCGCGAGGTCTGCTCCCTCGCGCAATCCCGCTTCAACGTACGAAAGGACCTTGTTGCGATGCTCCCCCGTTACTAGTGGGCCCATCTCGGCTCCTGGGTCGGAACCGGGTCCCACGGTCAGCGCGGCAACGCGTTCGTGCACCTTCTGCCGCAATGCGTCCCCGGCGTCGCCGACTGCGACGACCGCCGAGATCGCCATGCAGCGTTGACCGGCCGATCCGAAGGCGGCTCCCACCACGGAATCGGCCGCCAGATCCATATCCGCATCGGGGAGCACGAGCATGTGGTTCTTGGCGCCGCCGAGAGCCTGCACGCGCTTGCCTCTCGAGGCAGCGGTTTCGTATATGTAACGGGCGACCGGAGTAGAACCGACCGAGCTGATGGCAGCCACGTCCGGATGCTCGAGCAACCGGTCGACGGCGACCTTGTCGCCATGGACGACGTTGAAGACTCCGTCGGGCAGCCCGGCCTCCTTGAAAAGGGCGGCCATGAAGTTCGCCGCGGAGGGATCCTTCTCGGATGGCTTAAGAACGAACGTATTACCGCACGCGATCGCGACCGGGTACATCCACATCGGAACCATGGCGGGAAAATTGAACGGCGTGATGCCCGCCACGACTCCGACAGGCTGGCGTATGGAGTAACTATCAACATTCTTCGAAACGTTCTCCGAGAACTCACCCTTTAACAGGTGAGGGACACCGCACGCGAACTCAACGACTTCTTGGCCGCGCGCCACCTCCCCGGCCGCATCGGACAGAACCTTGCCGTGCTCGCTGGTGATGATGCCGGCCAGCTCGTCTTTGTTCGCTTCGAGCAGCTCGCGAAATGAAAAGAAGATGCGAGCCCGGTGAGTGAGTGGGACTTCTCTCCATGTCTCGAACGCCCTATGAGAGGAGGCGACCGCAGAATCCACTTCCCCCGCGCTCGCGAGCGCTACTTGCGCAGTCACTTCACCGGTAGCGGGGTTGTAAACGTCGCCGAGACGTTCGGCCTTGTCCCCGAGCTCTCGGCCGTCGAGCCAGTGACCGATCCGCTTCATCGGTCCGCCCCCTGAACCACCTCGCACGCTTCACCCATGATGGCAAGAGCCTGATCGGCTTCCTCGAGCGTGACGGTCATCGGCGGAGCCATCCGAACGACGCTGCCGTAGACCCCCCCCTTACCGATCAAGAGCCCCCGGCTGCGAGTCTCTTCCATCAAGCCCGCCGTCGCTTCGAGGTTCGGAATCCTCTCCGTTCCGGGCTTCACGAGCTCGATGCCGATCATCAGCCCTTTCCCGCGCACGTCGCCGATCATCGGGAACCTCTCCTGCAGGTCCCGCAGACCCCCGATCAGGTGCTCGCCAACTTTCTTGGAGTTCGTCTGCAGATCGTGATCCAGCGCGTACTTCAGGTTCGCCAGCGCGCCGGCGGTCGACAGGGGATTTCCACCGAAAGTCGAGATCGAGTTCGCGTTGACGGAATCCATGATGTCGGCGCGCGCGATCACGCCTCCGATCGACAGTCCATTCCCGATCCCCTTGGCGAAAGTGATGATGTCCGGGGTCACGTCGTGCGCCTGGATCCCCCAGAAGTGATCGCCGGTGCGTCCCCATCCCGTCTGGACCTCGTCCGAGATAAATGGGATCTCGTACTCATCCAGGATGGCCTTCATGGGAGCGAAGAACCCATCAGGTGGAGTTAGGAAACCGCCCACACCCTGGATCGGTTCGGCGATCATGCACGCCACATCTCCTGCGGTGGTGGTCTCGATGATGTTGCGTAGATCGTCGGCGCAAGCGGTGATGAAATCCGGATCGCTCAAATGGCCGAAGGGGCTCCGGTAGCGATAACCATTGTGGACGTAACTGACCTGGACCGGCGACAAGCTCGACGCCGACCACCCGCGTATGCCCGTGACGGATACGGCGGTGAAAGAGCGGCCGTGGTAACTGTTGCGCAGCGCGAGGATCTGGTTCGACCGGCGATAGGTGGTAGCGAGCAGCAGCGCAGCCTCGTTGGCTTCGGTGCCAGATGTCGCGAAGAAGACCTTGGCATCTTCCATCGGCGCCAGCTCCACCATCTTTTCCGCGAGCTCGACGGCAGGCTCGATCAGATACAGAGTCGAGGAGTGCATGATCTTTCCCGCTTGCTCGCGAACGGCCTCCACGACCTCGGGGAGAGCGTGCGCAGTCATCGTCGTGAGGATGCCCCCGAAGAAATCCAGATAGTGACGGCCTTCTGAATCCCATACGTCCCGTCCGTCACCACGCTCCAGAGCGATCGGCTCGTCGTAGTACAGCGCCACCCAAGACGGCATGACCGCCCGATGACGATCGATCAGGGATCGCTCGATCAGGGATCGCTCTTCGCCCATGTCTCTCACCTCGTGAATAGGTCGCAGACGATCGGACCTCCAGGGGGCCCGGAACGCTTAGCCGCCAACCTATCCCGGCTCTCAGCGGAGCGCCCTTGTCCGTTCTGGCGTACGTGGAAACGCTCGTTGGCCAATGGAAAAGCGCCGGCCACGGGGGCCGGCGCTCGATGTCACAGATTTTCTCCTGCGAGTTAGACCCGGTCTTGCTGGACCTCGCCTCGCCACTCGCCCGTCTCCGAGTCGCGGTTCTCGATGAAGCTCTTGAACTTCTTGAGGTCACCCTTTACTCGGCTCTTCACGAGACCGAGTGCGTCGGCAGCCTTCTCTTTGAAGTCCTCTGGCTCGAACTCCATCTGAAGCATCACCCGAGACTGGTCATCATCGATGCGATGGAACGTCACGACGCCTGCGTGCAAGGCGCCTCCCGTGCTGGTCCATGCGATGCGCTCGTCGGGGTTCTGCTCGGTGATCTTGGCTTCCCACTCGCGCTTCTGGCCGGCGATCTCGGCGACCCAGTACAGACGTTGGTCATCGAGCTGACGGACCTCCTGGACGCCTCCCATGAACTGCGGGAACGTCTCGAACTGCGTCCACTGGTTGTACGCGGTGCTAACGGGAACCTGGACGTCGATCGACTCTTCTATTGTCGACATGGAACCTCCTCATATAATTGAAAACTTGTTCCTTGTAGTTCCTACCCAGATCAACCGTGTGGGACACCCCGGTGGGGATGTCGCTTAGCTTGGGTCGAGAAGAGCGGCGCGAATCCGTGCGGCATCTGCCGGCGAAAGCCATCGTTGGATCGAGTCCGCAACCCCTTCCGCTGTCACCGGGTCACCGGCCGCCTGCAGGGCCAGCACCGTCTTGAACACGAAGCCTCGGTACTCCTCGGGCACCGGCAGCCCCGCGACGGTCCCCTTCTCTCGCCACTCCTCCTCGAGCTCTCGGATCCCGGACTCTTCCCACCAGGGTTTCGGTGCCGCCGGGAACTCCACGGGCGAGCTCCGTAGGGGAACGACGTTCACGGGGCTTGGATCCCTGTCGCCTCCAATCAGGGGCCTCGTGAAGGTCTGGCTCGAAGAGGAGCCTTCTCTCGTTCAGATCCTCCAGCGGAGTGACGTCTCCGACATGCAGAACGAGTCGCAGCCATCGACCGTCCCCATCGGGCATATTCCCGGCATGCTTGAACGCGAGTGCCTCTTCGATGCCGAGCGGAACAACGCCCGACGAGCGGTGGTCGCTTTGAGGACGGCGGAACCGAGCCAGTTCTCGCTCCAAGTCGGTCGTGCTCATCAGGTACCAACCCTCGTTGAGCAGCGACCCGGGCACGGGGGTGCGCTTCGGCGAGCCATCGACGCGCGACTTCAAGAACCCCCAGAACATGAGCGAGACGCCCGCTAGCAGCCCGATCGAAAAAGGCCAACCCTCGCCGTAGAAAGCAAAGCCGCTGCCGAGAGCAACGACGAACGTACCGGCCGCGATCAACAGGTTGGCCTTCGCGATCCCGCGCAGGTGCTCGGCACCTTGACGGCGAAGGCGCAACGAAGACCACAATGCACCACCGACGACGACTACAAAGCCCACGAAAGAGTAGTACCGCGCCATCATCCGGACCGAATCTGGCATCACGGCGGAACCGTGGGGGATGTCGTGACCGGCCAGTTCCGCCCCGGCGCGAGGAAGAAGCGAAGTAGAGAAGACGACCACGATCGCTAACGCTGAGAACCCCACGACAACGACGGCCGTTATGTTCGCCCATCGTCGCGGCGCCAACAGATACGTCGTGCCCAAGCCTAGGACGGGGACGTTGATGACTGCCCCGAATAGGTAGTAGGTACGGAACCACCCGCTGTTCCAGCCGACGAGCAAACCGGCTGCTGCGGCTAGAGATGCGGTGCCGAACATGGCGAGCGCCACAGCCCATGCGATCTGATGTGGTCGACGCCGAGTCCACCACTGCCGCAACAGGATCCAGCCGAAGATGCCGCTCACCACTGCGGCGGCCAGAGGGAACACCCACATCGTTGCGCCTCCAGAGAGTTTCAATGCCTGCGCGATATCAGGCGAACGATAGCGGGCAGGTCACCGGAGCGATCGACCTATCAGCCCCGCTTGCGCGATGCGGAAGAGAGAGCGGAGGCGATCAGCCAGGCGAGAATGGCCGCCCCGAGCGGCAAGCCGATCCCGAGCACCCATTGAAGCCATCCGGGCATCTCGAACGTGATCACGAACATCGCCGCCAGTGCGAACGTGCCGATCAACGCAGCGAAAGCTATGAGAGCAGCGAAACCCCAGCGCGCCACAGAGGCCCCGGTTTCGTCGTCTTCTGGTCTCTGTCTCTCCATCCCGTCACCTCGTCACCCATTGTGGCTCGCGCGGCCACATATAGGGACGTTTTCGCGCCTCATTTTGTTTCCCACCCCAAGCTCAGGGGTGGATTTCACCCGTCGTCCTCGTGGACGGAAGGATCGCTGGAATCTGGAAGCACGAGAGAAGGGCACCCGCATCGAGGTCGACGTGGACCTCTTCGAAAAGGTTCCGGCGTGGGCGCGCCGGAAGGTCGAGCGAGAAACCGAGCGCCTCGCGGTCTTCCTGGACGGGGAACCGCTCTTGAAGATCGAGGGCTAAGCCGGCAACGCTCAGACAAGTTCCTTCAGATGTCGCCGAAGGATCTTGCCCGAAGGGGACTTCGGGATCTCCTCGATGAACCGAACGCGATGGAGCCGCTTGTGTGGCGCTACTCGAGCCGCAACGAAATCGAGGATGTCCCGCTGGTCCCTCGGCCCCGCCGCCATGACGATGAACGCGACCGGAACCTCACCCGCTTCGTCGTCGAGCGCCGCAACGACGGCTGCGTCGTCGACGTTTGGGTGCGTGAGCAGCAGCGCCTCCAGTTCCGCCGGGGCGACCTGGAACCCCTTGTACTTGATGAGCTCCTTGAGACGATCGACCACAGTGAAATAACCATCGCCGTCGGCCCGGGCGACATCACCCGTGTGAAGCCATCCCTCAGGATCGATCATCGCCGAAGTTGCGGCCGGGTCGTTCAGGTAGCCACGCATGACCTGCGGCCCCCGGATGAGCAATTCACCGGCCTCATCCGTACCAAGGTCCGCTCCAGTCGCAACGTCCACCACGCGAGCCAGGGTCCCGGAGAGAAGCGGACCTATCGAACCGGGCTTGTTCACCGCGGGCGCCTCCGGGGTGCAGTGCGTGACCGGGCTCGACTCGGTGAGACCGTAGCCTTGAACCACCCGGCAGTCCAAACGTCGTGCACACGCCTCTGCGAGGTCGCCGCCCAACGAGGCGGCTCCAGACATGATCACGTTCAGGTTACTAAGGTCGAAATCCGCGACACGAGGATCCTTCGCGAGGGCCAGGATGATGGGCGGCACCAGAGGAGCGCGCGTGACGCGGTAAGTCTCGAGGATGCTTAGGAAGCTCTCGAGATCGAAGCGGGGCATCGTGACCACCGTGGCTCCGTTGCGCAGCGCAAGACTCATCACCACCGTCATTCCGTAGATATGAAAGAACGGCAGTACCCCGAGTATCACGTCATCTGGCACGACGCGATGAGAGGGACACACCTGGGACACGTTCGCGACCAAGTTGTGATGCGTCAGCATCACGCCCTTTGGCAGGCCCATCGTTCCGCTCGAATATGGCAACACGAGCAAGTCTTCGTGGGGATCGATAGCAACGTCGGGAGGAAGGCCGCCCGGGATGGCCAATCGCTCGAACGAAGTCGCACCCATAGCCTCCCCAAGAACGAAGACCTCATGGACCTCCGAATCCCCAGCCGCTTCGAGCGCGGGATCGAGACACTCGGGGACAGTGAGGAGCCAGCGTGCCCGGGCGTCCCTCAGCTGGAACCTAACCTCGGACGGCTTATAGAGCGGATTGATGGTCGTGTTGATGCCTCCCAGCATCGCGACCGCGTGGAAGGCCACCGCGTACTCGGGGGAGTTCGGACAGAAGATCGCAAACACGTCGCCCTTGCGGAATCCCCGCGCCGACAGACCGGCCGCGACCGACCGAGCGTCACCGAGCAACTGCCCATAGGTGAGGGTTCGCCTGCTCACACCGTCGATGATCGCCGGCTTATCTCCCAGATGCGCTGCATGCTCCAGAACGAACGAAGAGAAGGGGGTCTCTGGGATATCAACGGGCGGGAAAGGACTCTCGAGCATCACCAACGCATTATCCGGCCGGCGCTCGATCCTGCACGGGACCTGAGTGAGTGCCTACCCTCAGCTACCGAGTGATGTGTAGCGAGGGCGTCGCCGGGCTTGCGGATCCACCTGGCGGAGGACCCTCGCAAGCCGATCTGGGAAGTTGGTGATGACTCCGTCAACGCGGACATGCATCGCCCGCGACAGATCATCGACCTCATTCACCGTGTAGGAGTAGAACTCGAGGCCGGCGTCGTTCGCCCCGTCAACCAGAGTCGGATCGAGATGATCTCTCCACAACCCCACGGCTTCGGCATAGCCGGCCGACCGCTGGAGCTCAGGCACGCCGCAGGGGTCGCACAGATCGAATAGCTGCATCAGTCGGACGTGCTCATTCGAGGCGCGGATCTCCAGCAAACTTCTGGAACAGAATGAGGCAACGGTTATGCCACGGCCCAACTGGGCGGGGCCGCCGACCCCGTGGTCGGCGAGAACGTGAAGCAGCCGTGGCACCGTCGCGGGTGAAGTGCTGGGGTCCTTGAGATCAATAAGCAGTCCGATGGATCCGGCATACCGAACGAGGATCTCCTCGAGAGTAGGAATCCGCTCGCTCTCGAATTCTTCCCTTGCATGCCAAGGGAAGCGTTGGTTGAACCATGAGCCCGCCGAGAGGCCCCGGACCTGTTCGAGGGTTACATCAGCCACCAAGGCCCGATTTCGTTTTGGGCGTGTCGTTCGCCCGAGCTGCGGGTCATGAAAGACCAGGAGGGCGCCGTCGGCAGTCATCCGAAGATCGAATTCGATGACGTCCGCCCCCAGCCCGATGGCGACATCGAAGGCTGCCAGCGTGTTCTCCGGGGCATAACCCGATGCTCCGCGGTGTGCCACATTGACCACTTTTTTCGCGACCACGAGCTGAGGAAGCCACAGAGACCTGAACGTCTGGCAGCATCAGCACACTGGGCACGTGAACTCTTGTTCACATTCTCTTAAGGTTGCTTGCCTATCTTCCGTCAGGATGGAAGACCTTCCCCGGGCGCCTGAACGGCGTTACCTGAACCGAGAGCTGTCCTCGCTGGACTTCAATGCCCGCATCCTCACCCTGGCCGAAGATGATTCCCTTCCCCTACTCGAGCGAGCCAAGTTCCTGGCGATCTTCGCCGGCAACCTAGATGAGTTCTACATGGTCAGGGTAGGTGGCCTGAAGCGGCAGGCAGCTGCCAAGATCAGCTCTCGGTCCGCCGACGGATTAACCGCGCTGGCGCAGCTCACCGCGGTATCCGCCAAGGCGGCTCCGCTGGTCGAGCGCCAGTCCCGGATATTCGTGGAGGATCTACTCCCACGCCTCGGTCGCGCCGGTATCCAGGTCGTTCGTTGGAAAGAGCTGGATGAGAACCATAGACACGATATGGACAAGCTCTTCAGGGAGCGAATGTTCCCAGTGGTCACACCACTTGCGGTGGATCCGGGTCATCCCTTTCCCTACATCTCGAACCTGTCTCTGAACCTCGCCGTGCTGGTCCGAGATCCTGGAGTCGATCGGCACCACTTCGCACGTGTAAAGGTCCCGCCGCTGCTCCCTCGATTCGTCAGCGTTTCGGGTGAAGAGCTTTTCGTTCCCCTTGAGGACATCATCGCCGCCAACCTCGAGCGACTCTTTCCGGGGATGGAAATCGTCGAGCACCATGCGTTCCGCGTCACCCGTAATGCGGACCTCGAGGTGAACGACGACGGCGCCGAGGATCTTCTCCAGGCTTTGGAGGACGAACTACGACGACACCGGTTCAGTCCGGCCGTCAGGCTCGAGATCGAATCAAGCATGCCGCCGCGCATCCTCGAGCTCTTGAAGCGCGAGCTCCAAGTGGAGGACAATGACGTTCATAAACTTCCGGCCCCCCTCGACGTCGCGGGTCTGTGGGAGCTCTACAGTTTGGATCGGCCGGATCTGAAGGACGAGCCCTTCCAACCGGTTGCGCATCCGGATCTGCCCTCCGCAGAGGAACCTGCTAGCGACATCTTCGAGATCCTTCGCGAGCGCGACATCCTCATCCATCACCCCTACCAGTCGTTCAATACGAGCTTTCAGCGGTTCATCGAACAAGCATCGGCCGATTCAAATGTTCTCGCGATAAAGCAGACCCTCTATCGCACGTCCGGTGAGAGCCCCATCGTCGAGGCCTTGACCGAAGCGGCTAAGGCAGGCAAACAGGTCGTGGTCCTAGTCGAGATCAAAGCGCGCTTCGATGAGGAGGCCAATATCAACTGGGCCCGAACGCTTGAACAGGCCGGCTGCCACGTTGTCTATGGTCTGGTGGGCCTAAAGACGCACGGCAAGCTCTGCCTGGTGGTTCAGCGGGATGGGGATCACCTTCGGCGGTACGTCCACGTCGGTACGGGGAACTACAACACGAAGACGGCTCGTCTGTACGAGGATCTCGCCCTCCTGACGTCGGATCCAGATGTGGGGGCGGACGTGAGCGACCTCTTCAACTATCTCACCGGCTACTCGCGACAAACCGGATATCGGAACCTCATAGTTGCGCCGCACGACATGCGGGGGCGCATCGTCGAGATGATCGAACGGGAAACGAAGCTCGCGGAGTCTGGAGAACCAACTCACATCTCGATCAAGGTCAACAGCCTGGTGGACGGACGCATCATCGATGCCCTCTACGGTGCTTCGGGAGCCGGAGTGAAGGTGGACCTGTTCGTGCGTGGCATCTGCGCCGCCCGGCCGGGGGTGAAGGGACTTAGCGAGAACATCAGTGTTCGTAGCATCCTTGGCCGATACCTCGAACATTCGCGGATCTTCTATTTCCTGAACCGTGGGGACGAGGACGTCTACATGGGCAGCGCGGACGCGATGCCGCGCAATCTCGATCGTCGGGTTGAGATTCTCGTCAAGGTGTGCGGAGCAGAGCAGAAACAGCGGATCAAGTCGTTGCTGCATCTTGCTCTTGCCGACAACACCTTCACCTGGGTGATGGATGGAGACGGAGAATGGACACGCCTCTCACCCGGAGACGATGATCCTTTCAGCTACCAACAGCATCTAATGAGGTTGGCGCACGACCCGGCCCATGTTTGAGACAAGCTTGAAGTTTGCTCTTCATCCGTCATTCGTCCTGCCCGACCTCTCCGGGCTGAATGGGGTGGCGGGAGTCGAAGAGCTTCCGATCCAAGAATCCGCCTCCACTTACTTCGACACGAGAGACCTTCGGCTGGCGCGTAGTGGAGCCATCCTGCGCTTCACGGAGCCTCTGTCGGGCGATCCCCCTGCATGGCGACTCTCTCTTCCCGAGATCGAGGAAGGTGGACCCAAGGACAAACTCCGATTCGAAGGGCGGCGAGATGAGATCCCGATGGAGGTCAGAGAGTTGACAACGGCCTTCGCGCGCACGGAGGAGGTCAGCGAGAAGAGCGTCCTCCATACGCGTCGACGCCGGTGGGTCTTCAGATCCGTAGGAGATTCCGAGGTCGCAGAGATCGTGGACGACGAGGTCTCCATACTCGAGGGCCAGGCGGTGATCGCTCGATACCGTGAGATGTACGTCTCCAGTAAGAGGTCGCACCTGCGGTCCTTCGTAGACGCGCTGCGATCGGCGGGAGCCGCGGTAACGGAACCTCTGCCGAAGTACGTTCGAGCCTTGGGACCTCAAGCGACGGCCGCGCCAGACGTGCTCGATCCGGGGGCAGTGAAGCCGAGCGATCCCGCGCACCTGGCCATAGAAGAAGCCCTTAGCAATGGGGTCGCCAGGTTGCTGCTCAACGATCCAGGCGCACGGTTAGAGGATCCTGAAGCCGTCCACCAGATGCGAGTTGCAACGCGCCGGTTACGAAGCGGCCTCCGCACGTTCGCGCCTCTCCTCCATTCCGGGTGGAGCGACGCACTAGGGATCGAGCTCAGATGGCTCGCCGATGCTTTGGGCCGGGTACGGGATCTGAACGTCTTCGATGAACGGCTGGCTCACACCGCTCCCGAACTGGTGGGCGACCTGGATCCCCTGCTGGGCGAGGTCCGGCGCCGGTTGGCGATCGCGACCAACGAACTGCGCGGCGTGCTTAACAGCCGCCGCTATCGAAAACTACTGGAGCAACTGGTCGACGCCGCGCGACACCCGCAGACAACCGACCAGGCAACGCAACCATGTTCCGCATCCCTTCCTCGCCTGATCTCCACGCGTTGGAAAAAGCTCCGGAAGGGCGCCTTGACTCTCGACGAACGATCGAGCGCTAGCGACTGGCACCGGGTACGGATCGAGGCGAAACGCACTCGCTACGCGGCCGAAGCCGTGGCTCCAAGCCTCGGCAAGCTGTCCAACGCGGCCAACCGCTTTGCCAAGAAGGTCGAACAGCTTCAGGAGGTCCTTGGTCAACAACAAGATGCACTCGCCGCCGGGCACTTGACCCGAGAGATAGCGTTACAACGCGAAGGGAAAGAAGCGTTCCACCTCGCAGCCGGGATCGTCATCGCCAGAGAAGAGCAAGCCGCCTCGCGAGCTATGGCGAGCTTCGATCGAGTTTGGAAGGCGGTCGATAAGAATAAGTTCCATTCGTGGTTCAGATGAAGGCCCCTCCCCGATACGGGGTGCGGGAGGAGTGTTGTGGCGAGCCGCGGAAAAGACATCGCGTCGTTCTCGACTCGAGGTCGCGCTCATCCACAGACCACGCTACGACGACTGGAGCCTGCCAAAGGGGAAGCTGGTCCCGGGAGAGTCCGAGATCGATGGCGCTCTTCGGGAAGTCCTTGAAGAGACCGGCTTTCGGGTCAAGCTCGGAAGGCCGCTAGGGGCGATCCGCTACATGAAAGAGTCCGGCAACGGCGTGCGCCCGAAGGTGGTCCGGTACTGGGCCATGGAGGCCGACGCAGGCGCCTTCATCCCCACCCGGGAGGTGGACGAACTCAGATGGCTCTCGCCCGGCGACGCCCAGAACATGCTCACACACGAACGAGATCACGAGGTGCTCGAGCGTTTCGTTCGAGGACCTGCGGTGACCAACTGCGTTCTGCTCGTGCGCCATGCGCTAGCTGGCAAACGGTCGGAGTGGTCGGAGGACGATCGCCTACGGCCACTGGATCCAACCGGCTGGCAACAAGCGGAACAACTAGTGCGGCTGCTGGCTCGTTTCGAGATCGACCGCCTCGTTTCGGCCGATTACTTGCGGTGCATCCAGACCGTTGATCCCCTTAGCCGTGCCATCGGGATTGAGGTCGAGGAAGAGAAACTCTTCTCTGAGGAAGGCTACCCCGGCAACGAGGACGAAGCGGTTTCCATGGTACGAGCGATGGGAGGGTCCGATCATGTCGTGGCCGTGGCCAGTCAGGGTGACGTCATCCCGGACCTCATCGAACGTCTCGCGCTGGAAGATGACGTACAGCTTCCCGAACCGCTACCGAACAAGAAGGGAAGCGTGCTCGCCCTCATCTTCGACGGAACCCAGCTATTAAGTGTGGAGTACTTCCCGCCACCTCGGTTAGAGGGATGGTCCGACTGATCAGTTAAAGGTGCTGGCGAAGATCTTCTCGAGGATGTAACCCAACACCATGCACGACGGCCAGGTCAGGATCCAGGCCGTCACCACCTGGCCCGCAACACCCCATCGAACGGCCGAGAGTCGCTGGGTCGCGCCCACCCCCATGATCGAGGATCCGATCGCGTGCGTCGTAGAAACAGGAATGCCGAAGCGGGAAGCACCGGTGATGATGATGGCGGCTCCCGTCTCTGCGGCGAAGCCGTGAACCGGCTCGAGCTTCGTCAACCTCAATCCGATGGTCCTGATAACGCGCCATCCCCCTACCATCGTGCCGAGGCCCATCACCAGTGCTGCCGACACGATGACCCATGTGTCGATGGGGAACTCCTCAGGCGCGGGCGCCCCGGGGTTCTTACTCAGATAGAGCGTTAAAGCGATGATACCCATCGTCTTCTGTGCATCGTTCGTACCGTGGCTGAAGGCCATGAAGGCAGCCGAAACGATCTGCGCCTTGCCGAAGACCCGGCGAACCACCGTGGGACGAACCCGTGCGAAGAGCCGGTAGATCAGAACCATGATGAATAGCGAGATGAAGAACCCGCCCACCGGGGATGTGACGAGGCCGATCAGAGCTTTCCGAGGCCCCTCTCCGAGCAGAGCGTCAGAGCCACCCGCAGCGAAACCCGCGCCGATAAGTCCAGCGACCAGCGCGTGCGACTCACTCGAAGGGAGCCCGTAGTACTGGGCGCCGAGAGCCCAGAGAGTTGCTCCGAGCACAGCCGCTGCGATCGTTTCGAGGGTGACCAACTCCGGGTCGACGATGCCAGAGGCGATCGTCTTTGCCACTGCCGTACCCGCCAGCGCCCCAACGAGGTTGAGCGTTCCCGCCATGATCACGGCCGGGAAGGGCCGAAGCACCCGCGTCGACACGACAGTAGCTATCGAATTGGGAGCATCGGTCCAACCGTTCGCGAACTCGAAGGCGTACGCGATGACGAGAACGACCCAAACCGGCACCGTCAGCCCTGCTTCAGGACGATTCCCTCGATCGTGTTCGCTACGTCCTCCAAACGATCGATGGCCTGCTCGATGGATTCGATGATGTCCTTGAACTTCAAGACATCCATCGCCTTGTAATCACCCGAGAACAGCTCCGCAATGGTGCGACGGTAGAACCTGTCCCCCTCGTTCTCGAGACGGTTGATCTCAACCCAATAGTCCTCGAGCCCACTCATCTTGCGCAGGCCCGGCATCGCCTCTGCCGTTTTTCTCGCCGCCAGCGCCAGCGTCTCGGCAAGCGAGACCATCTGAGGGAGGGGCTCCTGGATCTTGTGTAGCTGGAGGTATTCGGCAGCAGCCTCGATGTGATCGAGTACATCATCGAGGTTCGAGCCCAAGGTGTGGATGTCTTCACGGTCAAACGGTGTGAGGAATGTCGTGTTCAGCCGGCGCATGATCTCGTGCGTGATCTCGTCCCCCTCGTGCTCGATATCCACCACCCGCCCGGCTCTCCGTTCCAGATCGGAGTAATTCTTCAGGAGGTCCAGCAGCTCTTCGGCACCCTGCTTCACCTTTTCGCCCATCTCCTCGAACAGGTCGAAAAAGCTCTCCTCTCGTGGAACCAGCCTGAAACGCATTCCGATCGGCCTCCAGATGTGAACCCGATGTGAACAAGTCGGCGCGCAGGATACCGGACGGCTTCCAGATCACAAGGGCCGGTGGAGAGGGGCTGCCAGACAAAGCTTCGCTTCGGTGGGGCCTCTCCCGTATGTTGAGGCACTCGGAAGCAGACCAGGGAGGCACAGACTGGCAACAGAACAGAGACTTCCGGCGGGATCATCGGGGGAGGACGATCCGGAACAACGTCGCCTCGTCACGCGCGCGATATTCACGTTTCTTTTCGGAGCCCTCGGTCTCATCGTCGCCGTCTACCTGGTGACCCGCCTCAAGGGCCTGCTTCTCATCCTGTTGGTCTCGGTGTTCGTCTCGTTCGCTCTCGAGCCGGCGGTCAACTTCCTCGCCCAGAGGGGGTGGCGAAGAGGTGCGGCCACGGGGCTCGTTTTCTTACTGGCGTTCGCCGCCAGCGTGGTGGCCCTCTTCGTGGTCGGACGGCTCATCGTGGATCAGGTCACCGGTCTCATCGATCGTTCCCCCGAGATAGTCAGCAACGTCGTGGGGTTCCTCAACGACAACTTCGGATTGAACATAGAAAGCGGGAGTCTTCAGGACCAACTGACCAGTTCGGATAGCCCTCTTCGTAGGTTCGCCCAGAACCTCGCCGGCAGCGCCCTGACGCTGACGATCTCGGCGGTCGCCGTCATCTTCAACTTCTTCACGGTCGTTCTCTTCTCGTTCTACCTGACGGCCGACGGCCCCAAGGTCCGCCGGACTATCTGCTCGTTCCTCCCCCCCAGGCGTCAGGTCGAGTTCCTCGAGGGGTGGGAGATCGCGATCGAGAAGACCGGCGTGTATCTCTACTCCCGCGCGTTGCTCGCCGTCATCGCGGCGACCCTGATGTCAGTCTTCCTGGCGGTCATCGGGGTGCCTTACGCAGTGGCCCTCGGCTTGTGGATGGGCATCACATCACAATTCATCCCCACCGTTGGTACCTACATAGGTGGAGCGTTGCCGTTGTTAGTTGCCCTTGCCGAGGGCCCCGTAGCGGCCGGTCTGACGTTGGCCTTCGTGCTGGTCTACCAACAGATAGAGAACTACGTGCTCTCCCCGCGCATCACCGCCAGAACGATGCAGTTGCATCCCGCCATCGCCTTCGGAACGGTCATCGCCGGAGCGTCGATCCTCGGAGGGATCGGAGCTCTCCTCGCGTTGCCCGCTGCCGCGATCATCCAGGCGATCGGCTCGACCTATTTCAGGCGGCACGAGGTCGTTCGATCGGAACTTGTCGACGAGGCCGAGGTCGAAGAGCCGGCGGAGGAGACGCGCCGGGCGATCCGCTGGCGCTTCTGGCGTCGCGAGAAGGAAGCGGTCTCGACCCCTCGCCGCGAAAGCGGCCGCTCCGAAGGCGCCCCACGATGACGTGCCCCACCTGCGGCTCGAACCCGGCTTGTGCCGATCCTCTACGGCATGCCCACCCCCGAGATGGCCGAGGCATCGGGGCGTGACGA
>Ga0183260_10000022_pt1 | contig 90480 bp, 73 predicted proteins | sample AntDrymUQ4972206_2_FD_129768 | JGI IMG/M metagenome (GOLD analysis project Ga0183260, IMG submission 129768) | Polar desert sand microbial communities from Dry Valleys, Antarctica - metaG UQ497 (22.06) (version 2) (version 2) | ecosystem: Environmental > Terrestrial > Soil > Desert | place...
GCCTCGTCGTCGTGGTGGTCGGCGTGACCGTCGTCGGCGTGACCGTCGTCGGCGTGACCGTCGTCGGCGTGACCGTCGTCGGCGTGACCGTCGTCGGCGTGACCGTCGTCGGCGTGACCGTCGTCGGCGTCGTGCCCCCGCCGCCTGTCGTGAGGATGTCGATGCACCACCCGCCGCTGAGGGAGGCTCCTGCCTGGATCGTGTCGTCGAACATCCAGAGGTTCCAGGTGCCGTTCGGGTTGATGCCGTTGAACGCGGTGAGCAGCGATCCGCCGGGCGTCTGCGGAGCGGGTTCGGGCCACGCATCTACGGGGATCTGTTCGGCGATATCGTTGTCATCATCGACGGGGCGGAACGTTCCGCTCGAGATGCGGGAGTCGGCGGGGAGCTGGGTCGGTGCCTGGTCGTCGAGGGTGAGGTTGACCATACTCAGAGCACCATTACTGACGTCGTTGTTGTCGCCCGCATCGGACATCACGACCACGTTGGAGTTGTTCGGTGCCGAGACCATGATGTCGATATCGGACGGCCAGTGCTCCGGCGGGGTGCTGGGGTCAGGACGGGTCGTGAAGCCGACCAAGGACACGTTGACGTCGGTAATCGTGCCGGTCAGGCCGGAGACGACGATCGGGGAGGGGTACGGGTCCGCGGGGCCGGCGTTGGGACCGACGATCGCAGTGGTGTTGCAGAACTGGACTGCCTCCGAGCGACCGGAGGTGAGCTGGAGCACGGCAAGGACCAGCAGAGCGGCCACCACCAACCGGGCTGGTCGGGCGAAGTGGAACCCGGCAGTACCGGGCGTCGTCACGTTCATGAATATTCCTCCCGCGCATCGAGACGGAACTACCCGCCGCTCGGGCGTACCTTATCTCAGGCCGCCGCCAGATTGTGCCCGGTTCGACCCGGTCCCCCCACGCTCGCCATCCGTGGTTTGCTGGAGCCATGGCTGACGACGACCTCGCGAACCGGATGAAGGACGCCGCGTATGTGGCCGTCGGGCTCGGCGTGCTCGGCGCCCAGCGCCTGCTCGTTGGGCGGCGGGAGGCGGCCAAGCGGGTGGAGCCCCAGGTGAGGGAAGCGGCCGCCCAGCTCCAGCGGCTGACCGCACTGGCCGACGAGCGGGTGAACCCCGTGATCGACCGGGTCGAGGACCGCCTCCCGGACGCCACCCGGGGCGTGGTCCGCTCGGCCCGCGGAAGGGCCACCGACGCTCGCGACGCCGTGCTCGCCCGGGCGGCGGCCGGCCGCCCGAGCTGAGACTGGGTGCTCTGGGTCCGGGGCGCCGCCACCGGCAACGCGGCGAAGGCGCCGGTGATCACCCGAGGGAGCGGTAGACGGTGGCGTGGTCGCGGGCCGAGGCCTCCCACGTGTAGCGGGCCGCCACCTCGAGGCCCAGCGTCCTTCGGCGCCGGACCTCGGCGTCGTCGGAGACCGCCGCCTCCAGGGCCCGGGCCAGGGCGTCGGCGTCGCCGGGGGCCACGAGCCGGGCGGCGTCGCCCGTCACCTCCTCCATGGCCGACCCGCTGGTGGTGACCAACGGCGTCCCGCAAGCGAGGGTCTCCAGGGCGGGCAGGCCGAAGCCCTCCTCCAGCGAGGGGTAGGCCACCGCCACCGCGTTCCGGAGCAGGGCCGCCTTCTGCTGCTCGGACACGTACCCCGAAAGCCGTACGCGACGACCGTGGATGGCCGCCTTCACGGCGGCCTCCACCGCCCGGGTCCCCCAGCCCGGGCCCCCCGCCAGCACGAGGGTGAGCCCGGGGACCGTCCCCGCCAACCGGTCGAACGCGCGCACCAGAGTGGGCACGTCCTTGCGGGGCTCGAGGGTGCCCACGAAGGCCACGTACGGCGGTGTCGCCCCCATGCGCCGGAGGGCGGCGCGGTCGAGGACCGCTCCCAGCTCGTCGTCGGGATCGAGCGGGCGGAAGCGGGCCAGGTCGACGCCGTGGGGGATGACGTGCACCGGCACGCGAGGGGCGAAGAGGGCGGTGAGGCGCTCCGCGGTGGCGCTACTCACCGCGATCAGGGCGTCGGCCCGCTCGGCCGCCGTCTGGATGGCCCGCCGGAAGAACATGACCTTGACCGGTTGGTGCCAACCGGGATGCTCGACCAACGAGAGATCGTGCACCGTGACGACCTTCGGCACCGACGCCCGCTCGGGCATCGTGTAGTGGGGCCCGTGGTGGACGTCCAGGTCCAGCCGGTCGAGAAGCTCGGGGAACCGCAGCTGTTCCCATGCCAGTCTGAGCGGGCGCTGGGCCGGTGCCCGCCCCAGCACCGAGGTCCGAGGCGACCCCATGCGCCACCGGGCCTCGTCGCCCGACCGACAGACGACGGTGAGCGCCACGTCGGAACGCCGTCCCAGTGCCGCGGCCAGGTCGAGGACGTAGCGGCCCGCCCCTGCCGGCCGTGCCGGGACCGCGGTGGCGTCGAGCGAGACTCGCACAGGGCGTTCGCTCCCTGCCCCACCCTCCGCCGCCTGGCTCGAGGTCGAAGGGTGCTCACCCATCGAGCTGGCACCAGATCTCGACATGGTGGCGGGCCGCAGCCCGCCAGGTGAGGGCGCCGGACCGCCGGGAGCCGGCCTCGAGAAGGGCCGCCCGGGTCGGCTCGTCGCCGTCGATCCGCACGAGGGCGTCGGCCATGGCCGCGACGTCCAGCGGGTCGACCTCCAGCGCCGCTCCGCCGGTGCTCGGCATGGGGCTGGCCATGACCGGTACGCCGGCGGCCATGGCCTCGACCGCAGGCAGGCCGAAACCCTCGACCAGGGGCACGTAGGCGACCGCCCGGGCTCCGCGGTACAGGGCGGCCAGGACGGCAGCGTCGACCGGTCCGGCCAGGAGCACGCCGTCGCCGTGGGCCGGGACCTGGTCGCCCCAACCCGACGGGCCCACCACGACCAGCGGCCAGGGCCCGGTCAGGCGGGTCCGGGCGGCCTGGTAGGCAGCCGCCAGGCGCACCAGGTTCTTGCGGGGCTCGAGGGTCGAGACGCTCAGAAGGTACGGGCCCGAAGTCCCCAGCCGCTCCAGCAACGACGAGGCGCCCGCGTCGTCGGCTGCCGGCAGGTGGTCGGCTCCCTCCTCGACGACTTCCACCCGTGCTGAGGCAGCCCCCGCCGCCACCAGGTCGTCCGCCGTGTCGCGGGACGGGACGACCAGCGTGGAGGCCCGGTCGAGGGCCCGGCCGAGGGCGGCCTCGTGCCACCGCCGGCCGCGGCCCGGGTACGCGTCGGGCAGGCGGCGCCAGGCGAGGTCGTGCACCATGACGGTGAGAGGTGCCCCGCGCTCCGGTGGCACCGCGAGCGAGGAGGCGTGCACCACGTCGGCCGCGCCGGCGAAGCCGGCCACACCGTGGTCCCACGCCCGCACCAGGGCCGGCCCGGGAAGTGACGAAGCGACGGTGTGACCCAGTTCGGCCACGGGGTCGGGCCGGCCCCTTGGCACCCGGCTCGCCCACAGGGTCAGTTCGGGGCCCACCGGCCCCATCGAGCGGAGCCCCTGGACCAGCCCCCGGACGTAGGTGGCGATGCCCCCGGGAACCGATCGACGCAACTGCTCGGCGACGAGAACCACCCGCATCGCGCCTACCCGGCCAGGCTGTGGTAGATGCGGATGGTGGCCTTGGCCGCCCTGTCCCACGAGAACTCGGTGGCTCGCCGGAGCCCAGCGGCGATCAGGTTCGCCCGCAGCTCCCCGTCGGTCGCCACCCGCCGGATGGCGTCGGCGAAGCCCTCGGCGTCGCCCGGATCGACGAGCACGGCAGCGCCGCCGGCGATCTCAGGCGTGGCGCCTGCCCGGGCGGCCACGACCGGCAACCCCGCTTCCATGGCCTCGAGCACGGGCATCCCGAACCCTTCGTAGAGGGAGGGGAAGGCCAGCATGCTGGCGCCGGCCACGAGGGCGGCGACCCGGGCGTCGTCGACGTAGCCGGTCCGCACCACGTCGGGAGGCCCGAGGCCGCGCGTGCGGAGCTCGCCAGGCATGTCGAGGACCGGGCTGGGGCTGCCGGCGAGCACCAGCCGGATCTCGACGTTCTGGCGGCGGAGGATGCGCATGGCGTCGAGAACGAGGCCCACGTTCTTGCGGGGCTCGAGGGTACCCACCATGAGAGCGTAGGGAGGGCCTGGAGGGAGGCCGGTATCGGACGGCATCGCCGTGCGGCGGTGGCTGCCGTTGTGGATGACGACGATGCGGTCGGCAATGTCGGGAAGCCACCAGACCAGCTCGTCGCGCGTGAACTCCGAGACGGTGATCACCACCGCCGCCCGACGCAGGACGTTCGGCAGGAGCCGGGCCATGCGCCGAATCGCGGGCGGGAGCGACTCTGGGTGGCGGATGAAGCCGATGTCGTGGACGGTGACCACCGTCGGCACCCGGAGCGACGGTGGGGCCATGAAGTTGGTGGCATGGAAGACGTCGCAGTCGACCAGCCACTCCATGGGCGGGAAGGCCACCCGGTCCCACATGGCCCAGAGGGGGCGGGCGGGAGCGATCTTGCGGGTGACGCTCACGTTCGGACGGTGCGGAGGGTCGAGGCGAAGCATCCGCGCCGTCCGCCAGGAGATCGGGAAGACGAGGAGCTCGTCGTCGGGGACCCGGCGGGCCACGGCGTCGATGAGCTCGTGGGTGTACCAGCCGACCCCGGTCTTGGGCCCGAGGAGTGGCGTGCCGTCGAACCCGATGCGGTACACGACCGCTCAGGCGCGCCCAGAGGCGCGAGCTGCGGCCGCCAACCGGATCAGGCCTGGCGGCGACGGAGAAGGGGGCGCCGCTGTCGGCCCCCGCTGTCGGCTCCGTCGGGATGGGCGTCGTCGGTCCCATCGGGGCCGTCGCCGTCGTCGCCGGGGCCCGCCCCGTCCCCGCCTTCGCCGATCACCACGGCTCCCTCGTCACCGGTCGACGGCGCCGGGGACGGGTTCGGGGTGCCGGGCGGGCGTGCCGGCGAGCCCGGTGCCGGTGCGCGGAGGTCGGCGACGATCGAATTGCGATGCTCGGTCAGGATCTTCGACAGCCGACCGAGGTCTCGGACCAGCAACCGGCCGAGCTCGCTGACCGTATGGCGCAGGTCGGCCGACGCCGACCGGACCTCGGAGGCCACCGCGGTTCGCACCGAGGCGTCGAGCACCGCGGCGAGGGCGTCGAGACGCTCGCCGAGATCGGCGAGGCCCGCCTCGATGTTCGCCAGACGGCGACTCGTGTCGGGCGACGGCACTGGGGGCGGAGGGGGCTCGGACCGCTCGGGGGCCGCACGGCCGATGGGCGGGACGTCCATCGGCGCCGAGCCTACCCGGGCCTCAGGGTCAGGACCCTCAGGGTCTGGACCCTCAGGTGAGGTCGACCAGGGAGTGGTCGCCGAGCATCAGCCGGTTGGCCCTGGGCCGGCGCGCCGAACGGGTGACGCAGACCTGCTTGCCGAGTAGCGAGTCCTCCAGGCGGGGGATGTCGACGATGCTGCTCTGCTCGAGGATGACCGAGTGCTCGACCTCGGAGCGGACGATCTCGCAGCCGTAGTAGATCGACGTGAAGGGGCCGACGAAGCTCTGTTCCACGCGGGTGCCCTCGCCGATGATCGCCGGGCCGCGGATCACCGAGCCGATGATCTTGGCCCCCGCCTGCACCACGACCCGTCCCTCGACCCGCGAGTCAGCGTCGACCTCGCCCTCGATGCGCTGCTCGACGGTCTCCAGGATCAGGCGGTTGCCCTCCAGGAGGGCCGCCAGGTTGCCGGTGTCGATCCACCATCCCTCCACGACCTTGTGGCGCACCCGGTGGCTGTGGTCGACGAGCCACTGAATCGCGTCGGTGATCTCGAGCTCCCCGCGCCCTGACGGCGAGATGGCGGCAACGGCCTCGTGGATCGTGGGGTCGAACAGGTAGACGCCGACGAGCGCCAGGTCGGACGGCGGGTCGACCGGCTTCTCGACCAGGCGCACCACCTCACCGTGGTCGTTGAGCTCGGCCACCCCGAACCGCTGCGGGTCGGGGACCCGTGCCAGCAGTATCTGGGCCACGCTGCCCTGTCGCCCGCTTCGGTCTCGGAACCCCTCGACGAGCCCTTTCACGCCCTGGCGGAGGAGGTTGTCGCCCAGGTACATGATGAAGTCGTCATCGCCCAGGAAGTCGCGCGCGATGAGCACGCAGTGGGCCAGGCCCAGCGGTGCCTGCTGGTGGAGGTAGGTGACCTCGAGCCCCCACCGCTCGCCGGAGCCTACGGCGGCGCCTATCTCCTGATGAGTGTCGCCGACGATGATGCCGACCTCGGTCACTCCCGCCTCGGCCATCTGCTCGAGCCCGTAGAACAGGATGGGCTTGTTGGCGACCGGCACGAGCTGCTTGGCCCCGGTGTGGGTGATGGGTCGCAGCCGGGTACCGGCCCCACCGGCCAGGATCAGCGCCTTCATGCCCCGGTTGTACCACGACGGTGTTTCTCGGGGCCCAGGCGGGTAGGACGCGTTCGGCTTCGACGCCGGTTCCACGCGGGGCACGGCGGTACGGCGAGCGGGGAGAAACCACATGAACATCGAACGTGCGGGCACGATGTCGCCATCGCGGCCCCGGTTGCGACTGACCCGAGCACACCCAGCTCCAGGTCCGTCCCGGCGGCGCGCCGACGATCGACGACTTCGGCTGGGCGGCTGAGCTACGGACCGCCGAGGGCCGGCGCCTCTCGGTCGACGCGGTGAACCGGCCGGTGGCCGACGGCATCACGCTCTACACCTCGCGATGGGGGCCGTCGACCGGCACCGACGCATCCTCGCTCGAGCCCGTGGTGGGGGTGGAAGGTGCCACCGCGAGGCCACCGGCATCCTGGCCGGGCTGGGAGCGGTCAAGGGCGTCAACCCCGCCGGCGGCGGGTCGACGACGTTCGTGGTCGCAGGGTCGGTTCGCAACCGGCCGAGCGACGGCTCGCAGCGCCCTGTCTCGTCCGCCCTCGTCGTCCTGCGCAAGTAGCTCTACACGGACCAGCGCATGATGTCGGCGTCGTCCACCCGTTGACGGCGTCGGAGCTTTCGTCGGGCGACCAGCGCCGGAGCCAGTTGGCCGGCAAAGGATGCAAGTGCCCTGGTGCGGCGGCGAATCGTCTCCCATGACGGCGGACGGCCGTGGGCCAGGGGATGGAAGACGTCGCGCCGCGTGTACGACGCGGTGACGAGCACATGGCGGACGGCGGCCCGGACGACCAGGGCCGCCGGGGCGTTGCGGGTCAGCGTCAGGAGCCGGTTGCGCTCGGAGTAGTGCTGGTGCAGCCGGGACCCCGCGACGGTCGACGCCGAGTGCACGTGGCGCACCGGTGATCCCGGCACGTACAGGTAGCGCCAGCCTTGTGCCCGTCCCCTCCAGGAGACGTCGAAGTCCTCGTAGTAGAGAAAGTAGCGGTCGTCGAAGACGCCCACGGTGTTCAGGTAGCGCCTCGACAGGAGGACCGCGGCGCCGCACCAGGCGAACACCTCCTCGACCTGCTCGTACTGTCCTTCGTCGCGCTCGAGGAACCCACGATCGGCGCCGAAGCCGTCGTCGAGGAGCACCGAGCCCACGTTGTTGACGACGTCGAAGGGGTCACCACCGAGGCTGACCTCGTACCAGGCGGGATCGGGCCCGACCCGGTGCTCGACCCGCTGGGGGCCCGATGTGATCGACACCGTGCGCGGCTCGCCGGCGGCGAGGCGCAGGGCGACCGCCGGGAGCGACCGGTCGGACCGCGCCGGCACGCGAAGGTGGGACCGGCCGTCGGTCCATTGCGCGGGGCTGCCGTCCGGACCGTGCTCGACGCCCCAGAAGCCCTCGACGAACTGCAGCCGTCCCAGGCTCTCCCGCCCGTCGAGACGAGCACCGCTGATCTGTACACCGAGCGGGCGGCGGTCGCCGACCCCCCGGTTCGTGGCGTCCGAGGTCAGGGCTACGTCGACGAAGGCGTCGTCGAACAGGATCTTGGGGCAGGCGGCACCGATGCCGGGGTCGGCTTCGAGCGCGCTCACCAGGGGCTCGAGCCACCCGGGTTCGACAGTGGCGTCGTTGTTCAGCAGGGCGACGTGGTCGACGGGCCCCAGGACGCGGATGCCGAGGTTGCACCCTCCTGCGAACCCGAGGTTGGTGCCGGCGTCGACGACACGGACCCGCCTCAGCTCGTCCCGAGCCCGCTCGGCCACGCCGTCGTCGGATGCGTTGTCGACCAGCACGACCTCCAGCGACTCGGGTGGCCAGTCGGAGCTCAGGACTGTCCGCAGGCACCGGAGCGTGAGGTCGCCTCGTCCGTAGTTGAGGACGACAACCCCCACTCGGGGCGGATGGGAGGTCTCCGCGACCGGCGACAGGGCGACGGTGGTCAGCGCAGCTGCCGGCGGACCCGGCCCCACGCCTTGGTGACGACCAGGGCGGGGCCGCCCCGGCGAAGATGGTCGAGGGTGATGCCCACGTAGGCCCGCCAGCCCACCTGGCGGGGCGCCGGGGCCAGGTCGCGTCGCAGCCGGGCGGCGATCTCGGGGTCGAGCAGGTCTGGCGCCCGTCGGGGACGGCGGCAGAACTCCACGAGTGGCCGGAGCACCTCCGACCACGTGAGCTGGGGTGCGAGGGCGGTGACGTTCTCCTTGCAGGTCTTGCGGAAGCCCTCGTCGTCGAGGAGCCGGAACAGCGCGTCCTCCAGGGCGTCGACGTCGGCGGGCGGGACGGTGAGGCCCAGCCCCCGGGCCTCGACGAGATCGGCCAGCACGTCGCCTTCGGTCGCCACCACCGGCAGCGATGCCCACAGGTAGTCGAGGATCCTGGTTCGCGACGACATTGCCGTCTCCAGGTGGGCCAGGTGGGTGCTCACCCCGACGTCGGCCTCGAGCAGGTAGTTCTGACGGTCGTCGTAGGCGACCCAGCTCTCGTTGAAGAAGACGTGGGTGCCGGTGAGGCCGAGCTCGTCGGCCAGGATCCGGGTGGCGGCGGCCATCCGCATCTCGGGGATGTCGGGGTTCGGATGGCGTAGCCCCATGAAGACCAGGCGTACGGCCGGTTGGCGGCGGCGTAACCGGTCCACGGCGCGCAGGAGGGTGAGGGGGTCGAACCAGTTGTAGACGCCCCCGCCCCAGAGGATGAGCTTGTCGTCGGGACCGATGCCGGGAACCACGCCCCGGACCGCCGGGCGCGTGTGAATGGGCGCGACGTCGGGGATCCCGAAGGGGACGACCTCGATCAGCGACGCGAGGGTGGCGTCCTCGTCGTAGGTGCGGGGGTTCACGCGGCCCACGGCCGACAGCTGGCCCAACCAGAAATCGCGCTGGCGGCCGTTGGCGCACAGGAAGTAGTCGCCCCGCATGAGCTGCTCGTTGAGCACCTCCGTCGACAGGCGCACGGCCGTGTGCCGAACGGCCTCGCCATCGTCGCGGCCCTGCTCGAGCTGCTCGAGGTGGAGGGGGTCGTAGACATCGGCCACGAGCACCTTCTCCGAATCGAGAAGGAAGGTCCGGCCCGTGATCAGCCAGCCCTGGAACACCAGAACGTCGCACCAGCGTTCGAGCTCGGCCAGTTGGCGGTCGTCGACGGCCCGCACCCCGAAGTCGGGGGAGGAGACGCTGGCCAGCGACGTGGTGACCAGCTCCACCTCGTGCTCGGCGGCCAGGGCGGTGGCGATCTGCCAGGCCCGGATGGCGGGCCCGGCCATCTTGGCGGTGAGGGCGTCGCAGGTGGCCACGACGATGCGACGGCGCCGCCCGAAGCGCCGCCCGACACCGAACGCCTCGACCGCGGCCGCCTCGACCGTTGGTGGAGGGCGGTCGGCCGGGGCGCCGGCGGGGAGGTCGAACATGCCGAACAGCTCCACGTCGGTGCGCAGCCGCCGTTCCTGCATCTCCCGACGAGCGTCGAGGAGGTCGGGAAGGGCGCGGGCCACCGCGTCCAGGGCCCGGGCGTAGGACGTGAGGGCGGGATCCCGGTCGACTGCGGTCCCCGCGGCGTGGGCGCCGAGGGTCAGCGCCGCCGGGAAGGCGGCGGCGAGGCTGGCGTCGTCGTAGTTCTTGAAGATGGTGAACAGGGCGTTGCGGTCGCGCCGGAAGCGCTCCTCGGGGGCGTCGGGTGGCGGGTCGTCGGGGCGCTGCACCGAGGAGGCGGGCACGAGCACGACCCGGTGGCCGAGCAGCCAGAGGCGCCAGCCGAGGTCGACGTCGTCACCGAGGTCCTGGTAGCGCTCGTCGAACCCTCCGGCGTCGGCGAGCACGCCGGCTCGCACCACCATGGCCTCGGCCGACGCGTACAGCGCGTCGCGAGGGGCGCCCGCGTCCCGGCCGGGGTCCGTCCGGTCCCTGCCGTGGCGCGTGGTCCGGCCGGTGAAAGCCAGGTCCGGCGTCCAGAGGGGAGAGCTGTCGGGGCCGACGATGCGGCCGGCGGTCGCGGCCACGGTCGAATCGTCGGCCAGCACGTCGACGGCGTGCCGGAGCCAACCCCGGTCGGGAAGGAACCCGGCGGCCAGGAAGGCCAGCCATTCGCCGGAGGCAGCCCGGGCGCCGACGTTCCTCGCCCGCGCCGGGGAGTCGCCGAGCTCGGTCGATTCGAGCCGGAGAGTGGGCGGGTGGTCGCCCAGCAGCCCGTAGACCCCGCCTTGTCCGGCCGTCGTCACCACCACGATCTCGAGATCGTTGGCCGGCCGGTCGCAGCGGGAGAGCGCTTCGAGCGAGGCGACGACCGCCGCCTGGTGACCCTCGTCGACGATCACCACCGACACCAGGCCCGGGCGCACCTTCCGGCGGGCGGCGCTCACAGCTCCTCGGCCAGCTTGGGCTCGAAACGGGCGAACAGGACGGCGCCCACCACGAGGGCGGCGGCGGAGACGGCGATCAGGTAGGCGATGTCGGCGAGGGGTGGCATCCGGAGGTCGTAGAGGCAGTCGCGGTAGGCCTCGACGAAGCGCACCATCGGGTTGAGACCGTACAAGGTGCGTACGGGAAGGACCCAGCCGAACACGGTGGCCTCCGGCGGTACCAGGCCGATCGGGTACACGATCGGCGTGGCGTAGAACCACACCTGGAGCAGGATGCCGATGAGGTGCTGGACGTCGCGGAAGTACACATTGAGCACCGAGAGCCCGAGGCCCAGCCCGATCACGAACACCGACTGGATCACCATGAGCAAGAGCATGGGCACGAGCCAGGGAAAGACGAAGTTGCCGGCGAACAGCAGCACGATGACCAGCACGCCGACCTCGATGAGCAGCGACACCGCCCACGAGGCGATGTTGGCGACGACCAGCACCTCGCGCCGGAAGTACACCTTCTTGATGAGGTTCGCGCTGCCGATGAGCGAGCTCATGGAGCCGTTGATGCCGTTGGAGAGGTAGTTCCACGGCAGCAGCCCGATCAGCAGGGCCAGCGCGAAGGAGTTCAGACCGCTGGGATCGCCGGGAGGAAACTTGACCTTCAGGAAGAACCGGAAGACCACGGCGAAGACGACCATGGTGGCCAGGGGGTTGAGCAGCGACCACGACCAGCCCAGGATCGAGCGCTTGTACTTCCCCCGCAGCTCGCGCAGCGTGAGGTTCGCCAGCAGCTCGCGCGAGCCCGACAGCTCCGAGAACGACGACACGGGCGGTTGCTCAGCCCGTCAGGTTACGGTGGGTGAGGCTCACGCCGTACACGGCGGAAGCTCCCTGAAAGTGCCGGGGGTGCGGGCGGGACACGCCGCCAGCCTTGCAGGTGGGTTGGTGGGGCTCCAACGAGGAGGCCTGACGGGCTACCCGACGCCAGAGGCACGGGCCATGATCGCCGCAGATCAGTCCAGGGCGGAGAGCAGGGGCTCCATGCGCTGGCGCGGCTCGCGTCCGGTCGGGAGGAGGCCGCCGTCGGACGGGTCGTCGGGCTGGAGCGTCGGGATGTCGGCCGCGGCCGCCGCCTCCGCTCGTGGCCGGTTGTCCTCGGGTACCTCGAGAGGCGGCTTGCGCATCCACCAACCTCCGGGCGCGGGGCGCAGGTCGGACCCGAGCTTCTCGCAGTCGGACTGGGTGAAGAAGTGGGTGACCAGGCTCCTGCGGGTGAGGCCAGGCCGGCAGATCTCGCTGCCGCCGTGCAGCAGGTTGGCGTGCCAGATGAACAGGTCGCCGCGTCGGGCGAGGAACCGCTGCTCCTCCAGCCCACGACGGTCGACCTGGTCGGCCATGTAGTCGGCCCACGGCTCCATCTCCGGGAGGTTGACGTGGTAGCTGCCCGTGGAGAACCGGTACGGGGTGATGTGATTGCTACCCGGGAAGTAGCGGAGGGGGCCGGCGTCGGCCTCGGTGTCCTCCAGCGCCATCCAGGTGGCGACCAGGGCCTGGTCGGTGCGCGGGGTCATGTACAGGGTGTCGAGGTGGTCGGCCTGCTGGCTGCCGTAGTCGAAGCTCAGCGTGTTGCAGAGCACGGGCTCGTCCTCGAGCAGCTCCTCGAGCACGAGGCCCACGCGCTCCGACAGGGCGATGTCGCGGAGCCTGGTGTCGGCCAGGTAGAGGTCGTTGAGCTTGAAACGGTGGTTCCGCTCGTCTTCGTCGGGCACGTCGATGATGCGGCATCGCCGATTGGTGACGAGATCGTCGACGACGACGCCATCGGGCCGGTTACTCCACATCCGGTCGGACGCGGAACCCACCGATTCGGCCTCGTCCTCGGAGAAGAAGCCGGGCAGGACGAGAAACCCGTTGTCGGCCCAGAAGGCCTTGCGCCTGCTGCCGATCACAGAGCTCATGTCGCCTCCCCGCCGACGCCCGGTGGACCGGCGTGACCTGTCGAGGAGATGATACGCCACCACCGGTCGGGCGGGTGCCACACTTCGGCTGTGACGACGGACGGGGGCGCCATCGGCGATGCGGGCGACGCGTCGCAGTCCGGGGCTGCCCCCGGCGACGCAGACCACCTCGACGTGCCGGCCGAGGCCCTGGCCGCTCGGCTCGCCCGCCGCGTCGAAGGCCTCACCCGCCAGCTCGAGGCTCGCATCGCCAGGATCGACGATCTCGAGCGACAGCTCGGCCATCTGCGACTCGACAACACTCGTGAGACAACGCCCGAGGACAACGCCCGCAAGGCGGCCGAGTACGACGCGCTGATGAACACGCTCACCATGCGGATGCTGCGCCGGCCGAGAGAGGCGTACGCGGTGGCACGCCGGTGGCTCCTGGCCCGTCGCCACTGACGGCTGACCCGCAACGCGGGAGGCAGTTACCGGCGAGCGGGCGACGGGCGGGAGAGGACGCGTCCGAGACGCGTCCGCACCCGGCCGTAACCCCGGCGCACGACCTCTGAGGGCCCGCCGGCCCGTAGGTACATGCGGAGCAGGGCCACGTCCTCGCGCAGGTCCCATGGCTGGAGGGGGAGCCCGGTGCCACTCGGCGCAGGAGGGCCCAGCGAGCGAACCAGGTCGGGTGCCCGCCTGGGGGCGCGGCAGAACTCGACCAGGGGGGTCAGGACCTTGGCCCAGGTCAGGTCGGCGGCGGCGGCGGCGACCCGCTTGCGGCAGGCGGCAGCGAGCTCTTCGTCGTCGAGAAGGCGGAAGAGCGCCTCGTCCAGGGCGCCCACGTCCTCGGGAGGGACGGTGAGGCCCAGCCCCTGGTCGTCGATGAGCTGGCCGAAGCTGTCGCCGGCGGTGGCCACCACTGGCAGAGACGCCCACAGGTAGTCGAGGATGCGGGTACGGAAGGAGAAAGCCGTCTCCACGTGGTGGTAGTGGGTGCTCACGCCCACGTCGGCCTCGAGAAGGTAGTTCTGGCGGTCCTCATAGGCGACCCAGTCCTCGTTGAAGAACACGTGGGTGCCGGTGAGGCCCAGCTCCTCGGACAGCCGACGGGTCGCCACCGCCATCCGCATCTCGGGCACGTCGGGGTTGGGGTGGCGCAACCCCAGGAAGAACAGGCGGACGTCGGGCCGGCGGTGGCGGAGGCGGTCGACGGCGTGCAGCAGGGTCAGCGGGTCGAACCAGCTGTAGACGCCGCCTCCCCAGAGAATCACCTTGTCCTCGGCACCGATCCCGGGCACCACTCCCTTGATGGCCGGGCGCACGTGGACGGGAGGATCGTCGGGCACGCCGAAGGAGACCACGGTGATGAGCGACCCCAGCGTCTGGTCCTCGTCGTAGGTCTCGGGGTTGATGCGGCCGAGGGCCGACATCTGACCCAGCCAGAAGTCGCGTTGCTTGGGCGATGCGCACAACAGGAGGTCTCCCCGGGAAAGCTGCTCGTTGAGCGCCGAGACACAGTCGTGCACGACGAGCGCCCGCTCCACCTCCCCCTTGTCCTTGGCCTGTTCCAGCTGCTCGAGGTGGAAGGGGTTGTACACGTCGGCCACCAGCACCTTGCGGCTGTCCTTCAGCCAGGGGCAGGCCGACATGATCAGCCCGCCGAAGACGAAGACGTCGCACCACTGCTCGAGGTCGCGGACCTCGGCGGGGGTGACCGAACGGCAGCGGAACCGGGGGTGTTGCAGATGGCAGGCACCGAAGGTGACCAGCTCGACCTCGTGCTCGAGGGAGAGGGCGTTGGCGATGGCCCAGGCCCGGATCGCCGGCCCCGCCATCTTGGCCGCCAGCGGCTCACCCGTGGCCACCACGACCCGGCGGCGGGTGCCGAACCGCTCCTTGATGCCGAACGCCTCGACCAGCGCGTCGTGGCCCTCGAGGAAGCGCTCGTGGGCGAAGGCCGGCTCGATGGTCTGGCGGAACAGCGGCAGCAGCTCGGCGTCGCTGCGACGACGGTCGGCCTGGAGCCGGAGGCGGTCGCGGTGCAGGCCGGGGAGGGCCTCCACGAAGGCGTCGACCGCGTACACGGGGGCCAGCATCTCCTTGGAGACCTCGGCGCGGGGCGGCTCGTCGGGGGGGGCACCGCGGGCGAGGTCGAGGGCACCGGGGTCGTCGTCGCCCCTCGACACGCCCCGGCGGACGGCGAGGGCCATGGCCGCTGGAAGGGCGGAGGCCAGGGTCTCGTCGCCGTAGTTCTTGTACAGCGTGAAGAGGGCGTTGCGCTCGAGCAGGAAATGCTCGCGCCAGGGACCGTAGCCCTTCATCGACGCGTGGTGGCGGTGGTAGGCCACCGACCCCGGCACGTAGCGCACCCGGTGGCCGAGGAGGTTCAGCCGCCAACCCAGGTCGACGTCTTCGTAGAACATGAAGTACCGCTCGTCGAACCCCCCGACCTCGTGCCACACGTCGGCCCGCACGAACATGGCCGCGCCGGTGCCGAACAGCACGTCGCGCGATTCGTCGTACGCCCCGGTGTCGGGCTGTTCGACCTCGCGCTTGTAGCCCATCCCGAACCAGGTCAGGGAGCTGTCGACGTAGTCGATCGTCTGCCCCTCCCAGTCGAGGACCTTGCTGGCCACCGAGGCCACGGCGGCGTCGGCGTCGAGCGCCTCGACGGCGGCGGTCACCCACCTCCGGTCGGGACGGGCGTCGTTGTTGAGAAGGCCGATGTACTGGCCCGAGGACTGTTCGACGCCGAGGTTGCACCCGCCGGCAAAGCCGCGGTTGACCGGTGACTCCACGACGCGCGCACCGGGAACGGCGGCGCGGATGCGCTCCGCACTCCCGTCGCCCGAGGCATTGTCGACGACCACCACCTCGATGCCTTCGGCAGGCCAGTCGAGGGCATCGAGCCCGTGCAGGCAGGCGATGGTGTCGTCGGCGCCGCGGTAGTTCACCACCACGACCGAGACCATCCCGGGGTGCCGCCGGGGCCCCCGTCGGAGCGTCATGGCAGGAAGGCCGGCGACGACCACGACCCGCCGAGCGCAAGGTAGCCGCCCGACTCACGCGGGTGCCCGTGCTCCACGTCGAAGCGCAGGCACTGCCGGAGGTAGTCGTACACGTGGGTGGTCGTGTAGTCGACGATCGACGCCGACAGGTCGTAGGTGCCGGGCTGGAGCATCAGAGCCGGCACGGTGAGGTCGACGTGGCCCTCTCCCCGGATCTCGTCGGGCACCAGTCCGGCGTCGCGGGTGTGGTGGGCCCACAGCCAGGTGCCCTCGAGCGTCTCCAGGGCCAACCCGAATACGGGCTTGGTCACCGGTTCGGCGGCGTTCCACCGCAGGCGAAGGGTCACCTGGTCGCCGGTGCTGGGGTGGGTCGTCGGCCGCCCCGACCGGTCGAGCAGCTCCAGCCTCTCGATACGGACTTCCCCGGACCCCCAGCGCGAGCTGCCCTCGTTGGTCTCCTGGCGGTCCTCGTGACCCTCGTCGATGTACTCGTCGACCACGTCTGCGGGACGGCCGCTGACCCGGAGCTTGCCTTCCTCGAGCCACGTGACGTCGTCGCACAGGGTCCGCAGGGCCTCGCTGGCATGGCTCACGATCACCACCGTCCGCCCCGCCTGGCGGAGCCCTGCGAACTTCTCCTGGCACTTGCGCTGGAAGGCGGCATCGCCGACGGCCAGGACCTCGTCGACCAGGAGGATGTCGGGGTCGACGTTGATGGCCACGGAGAACCCGAGGCGGACGTACATGCCCGACGAGTAGGTCTTCACCGGCTGGTCGATGAACCGCTCCAGGCCGGCGAAGCCAACGATGTCATCGAACCTGGCGACCAGCTGCTTCTTCGACAGTCCGAGTATCGAACCGTTGAGGAAGACGTTCTCCCGCCCGGACAGCTCGGGGTGGAACCCCGAGCCCAGCTCCAGCAGGGCGGCCACCTTGCCCCGGGTGGTGATGCGGCCGTCGTCGGGGCGCAGGATCTTGGCCATGCACTTGAGCAACGTCGACTTGCCCGAGCCGTTGGCACCGATGAGACCGTGGGTCCTGCCCTCGCCGATCTCGAACGACACGTCGTTCAGGGCCCAGAACTCCTCGTAGCGCGACCGTCCGGCGCGCATGATCGTGGCCTTGAGCGACTGGTTGCGCTCGTGGTACAGGCGGAACCGTTTGCTGACGCCGTCGACGACGACGGCGGGTTCACTCACGGGGTGGGAGATGTCGGGTGCACTTCGGGCTTCATGGTAGGAGCCAGGGGCCCCGTTACCGTTCCATGGGCTACCAATGGGGGTGTCAGCCCGGTAGCCTCGACCCCATGCGGGTTCGAGTCGCGCCACTTGCCCTCGCCCTCGGGCTCCTCGTGGGGATGATCGACGGGGCCCCCGGCGCGACCCAGGCGCCCGACGACACCCCGACGACCCGTGACCCCGCCGCTGCGGCCAAGGGCGGACGCGACGCCGGAGCCTCGCAGTCGAACGGGGCGCCCGCTTCCGGAGTCTCCCGGGAGGGATCCGCCGGCGAGGCCGCCGCGGCGTCGCCGGGCTCGCTCGTGACGTACCGGGTGTTTGCCACGCAGTACCAACCGCTCACCGCCGGGAGCGTCGAGGTCGCCGTCCCCGACAAGTGCGCCAAGTTCGCCGCCCTGCGCAACAGCGCCGTCCTGGCCCAGTTCGGCTGCCCCGACGGGTATGCGCTCGGCCTCGACTGGCGCGTCAACATCGGGCGCGACAACGGCCGCTCGGCGGTCCTGCCCGTCCGCGATGTGGGGCCGTGGAACCTCGACGACAACTACTGGGACGGCCCGGCCGGCAGTCCCCGCCCCCGCCGGCTCTTCACCGACCTGCCCCGGGGCAGACCGGAGGCCCAGGCCGCCTTCTTCGACGACTACAACCTGCAGGCCAACTGCAAGGATCTCAACGGGAACCCAACGGGGCGCACCGACGGGGCCGACCAGAAGGGCCGCTGTGTCCTGAACCCTGCGGGGATCGACCTCTCCGTCGCGGCGGCGGCCCAGCTCGGCCTGGGCCCGGGCCAGAACGAGTGGGTCAACGTGACCTTCCTCTGGGAGACGACCGACCCGGGCTCGAAGCCCATCTTCGCCCGTGGAGCGATGCGCTATCTGCGGCAGACCCGCACGACCGGGGTGGCCGACTACAACTACCACTTCGGCGACCCCGGCGACATCGCCGTCATGGGCGACTGGGACGGCAACGGAACGAAGACGCCCGGGCTCTTCCGCGCCGGGCAGTGGTACCTGCGGAACTCGAACTCCACCGGCATCCACGACATCACCTTCGGCTTCGGCGACCCCGGCGACGTGCCCGTGGTCGGTGACTGGAACGGCGACGGGCGCGACACCCCCGGGCTCTTCCGCGCCGGCCGGTGGCTGCTCCGTAACTCCAACACGACCGGCGTCCACGACCTCGCCTTCGGCTTTGGCAACCCCGGCGACGTGACGGTGGTCGGTGACTGGAACGCCGATGGGCGCGACACCCCCGGGCTCTTCCGAAGCGGACAGTGGCTGTTCCGCAACTCCAACACCACGGGGGTCCACGAGGTGGCCTTCCACTTCGGCGACCCCGGTGACGTGCCCGTGATCGGTGACTGGAACGCCGACGGGCGCGACACCCCCGGGCTCTTCCGGAGCGGACAGTGGCTGCTCCGCAACTCCAACACCACGGGGGTCCACGACGTGGCCTTCCACTTCGGCGACCCCGGCGACCGGCCCTCCAGCTGGCGATGACCGGATCCCACCGGGGCGACACGATCGGCGGCGGCGGAGCGTAGCGAGGCGCAGGGTTGGTCCCGTCGGCGGGGCCGGAGCACTCCTCTAGACTGAGCCCACCTTGCGACCTTCCGAGCGGACGGTGGAAGCGCACTTGACCATGCAGAAGAACGCCGTCATCTCGTCCCTCCGGCGGATCCACGACGTGGCCTTCCACTTCGGCGACCCCGGCGACGTACCGGTGACCGGTGACTGGAACGGCGACGGCACGGACACGGCCGGGCTCTTCCGGAACGGGGGGTGGTACCTGCGCAACTCCACCACCACCGGCGTGGGCGACGTTTCGTTCGGCTTCGGCGACCGGGGTGACCTGCCCTCGTCGTGGTCCTAGACGGGGCAGACGCTCCCGAGCCCACATTCGCCGGCACGGCGCTGGCGCAGACCGTGCCCGTCGGACTCGGGCTGCTCGTTCTCGGCCTGACGGCCTACGGCTTCCTCGTCGTCTCCGCCCGGGCGCTGGGGCCGCGCCAGTACGGGTCGCTCTCGGCCCTGTGGGCGCTCGTGTTCCTGGCCGGCCCCGGCTTCTTCCTGCCCCTGGAGCAGGAGGTGGGTCGCTCCTTGGCCGCCCGCCGGGCGGTGGGGGAGGGAGACGGGTCGCTGCTGCGGCGGGCGACGGTCCTCGGGGGGCTGCTGGGGGCCGTCCTCGTCGGGGTCGTGCTCGCCTTCCGCTCGCCACTGCTCGACGAGCTGTTCGACCACCAGGCCCTGCTGCTGGTGGGCCTGCTCCTGGCGCTCGCCGGGTACTTCGCCGAGCACCTCGTGCGGGGATCCCTGGCCGGCACCGGGCGGTTCGGTCCCTACGGGGTGGTTCTCGGTGCCGAGGGCACGCTCCGTCTCGTCGGCTGTGGCGCTCTGGCCCTCGCCGGGGTCTCCACCGCCGGGCCCTACGGCGTGGTGCTGGGCGGAGCCCCCCTCCTCGCCGCCGCCGCCGGCCTACGCAGACCGAGGGCGGTGGCCGCGCCCGGCCCGCCCGCTGCCTATCGCACGCTCACCGCCTCCCTGGGGTGGCTCCTCGCCGCATCGCTGAGCGCCCAACTGCTCGTCAACGCCGGCCCCCTGGCGGTGAAGGCGCTGGCGTCGGACGCCGATCAGGCCGTCGCCGGGCGCTTCCTCGCCGGGCTCGTCCTGGCCCGCATCCCGCTGTTCCTGTTCCAGGCCATCCAGGCGACGTCGCTCCCTCGCCTGTCCGAGCTCGACGCCACCGGGCGCCATGCCGACCTCCACGCCGGATTGCGCCGCCTGGTCCTCGTCGTCGTCGGCATCGCCTTGGTCTCGGTGGCGGGGGCGGCGACGATCGGGCCTCGTCTCCTCGAAGTGCTGTTCGGCGCCGGCTTCCGCCTCGGTCACCGGGACCTCGTTTTGCTGGCGGGTGCCAATGGCGCCTACCTGCTCGCCCTGACGCTGGCCCAGCCGCTGATCGCCCTCTCCTCACCGGCCCGCGTCGCCGCCGGCTGGATGGCAGGCGTGGGGGCGTTCGTGGTCACCACGTCCATGCTGAACGGGCTGCTCGTGAGGGTGGAGGCCGGGTTCCTCCTCGGCTCGTTGGCGGCCGCGGGCACCATGGGCGCCCTGCTGGTCCCGCTTCTGGGAGATGCCCGGCTCGAGCGCGCCGAGGAAGTGGTGGACGTGTCCCGGCAGGTTCCGCCCGAGCCGTAGGCTGGCGTCGTGCGCTTCACCCTCTCGGGACACGCAGCGCTCCGTGTGGAGACCGAGCAGCTCAGCCTGCTCGTGGATCCCTGGCTCGTCGGCTCGTGTTACTGGCGCTCGTGGTGGCCCTATCCGCCTTTGCCGGACGTCCCCGAGTACTGGCTCCGGCCCGATTATCTCTACCTGACGCACCACCACTTCGACCATTTCCACTATCCGTCGCTTCGCCGGATCGACAAGCGCACACGGCTTCTGGTCCCCGAGTTCGGGGTCGATTTCATGGCCGGGGAGCTGCGTCAGCTGGGGTTCTCTGACATCACCGAGATCCCGCACGCAGAGGTCGTCGACCTGCCCGGGGGGATCCGCCTGGCTTCGTTCCAGTACGGCTTCGACGACAGCGCGTTGCTGGTCTCGGACGGCTCGACGGTGATCGCCAACTTCAACGACTGCAAGGTTCGTGGCCGGCCCCTGGAGCAGGTGCTCGGCACCTTCGGTCGCCCGACGTTCCTGCTCAAGAACTACTCGTGGGCTCAGGCCTACCCCATCTGCTACCGAGCGGACGACCCCGCCGACCTGTCGCTCCTCCGCCGCGAGAACTACTCGCAGGACTTCCTCGCCACGGTGAGAGACGTGCGCCCGGACTACGCCGTTCCGTTCGCCAGCATGGTCTGCTTCCTGCACCCCGAGACGGCACACCTCAACGACACCGTGATCACGCCCGGCGAGCTCGAGGAGGCGTTCGTACGCGCCGACGTCGACCACACCGAGTTCGTCACCATGGGCCCGGGCGATTCCTGGGGTCCAGACGAAGGGTTCAGCCTCTCTGGCGTCGACTACTACTCGGACCGGGCGGACCGGTTGTCCCGGCTCCGGCAAGCGTTGGCTCCCCAGATCGACCGGTCGGCGCAAGAGGAGGCGGAACGTCACCTCGACTACGAGACGCTCAGCGGCTACTTCACGGCGTTCCTCCGCGCCCTTCCCGTCGGTGCTCACCTGCTCCTGCGCCGCCCGGTTGCGTTCGGCACGACATCTCCCGGGAGCCCGTACTGCGTGCTGGATTTCAGGCGCCGGAAAGTGACCAGGGCAGAGTTCCCGCCACCTGCCTGCGCCAGTGTCATTCGAGTGCCCGAGGGTGTCCTCGCTGACGCCATCGACAAGCGAATTGTGAACTTCATCCACATCTCGATGCGGCTCGACGTGGAGCTCAGGCCCGGCGGCATTCACGTCGACCTGCCGTTCTGGGGCCTTCTCGCCATCTGGGAGCTGGGCTACCTGCCATTGCGGCGACTGTTGACCCGACGGATGGTCCGAGCGACCTGGCGGAGACGTGCAGAGGTCTGGGAGTCGTTCGCATCCAAGCTGGTCGGGAGGGGCTCCCTCGTGAACCGGATGAGCTCGAACATGATGGCGGGGACCGAGGGGACGGAGCGACCGACGAGAACGGGCCGCGGGCGGCCGCGCCCCTGAACGGGGCGGGCACGGCGAGCGACCTCGAAGGACCTACCCCTCGGCGGACCGGCCGGCTCGGGTGGCGTCGGCCCACGACGGGGGGAGGTTCCGCTCGATCTCGATCGCGCCGAAGGTCGAGGGCGGCCGGGGCCCCACCTCCCGGGCCCAGGCGGCCATGCGGGCGATGCCCGCCTCGAGCGTCACCGGCTCACGGGGGCCGAACACCGAGCGCAGGCGCTCGTGGGAGGAGTAGGCGTCCACGACCTCGTTGCGGGGCGGCAGGTGGGAGCGCCTGGCCTCGGTGCCGAAGGCGGCGGCGACGACCTCAGAGAGGTGGTTGACCGAGTACGGGGTGTCGGCGCCGATGTTGAAGATCTGGTTGTAGGCGTCCGGGACCTCGGGCGCGGCGGCGACGACGGGGGCGATGTCGCCGATATAGGAGAAGGCGCGGGTCTGCTCGCCGTCGCCGAAGACGGTCATCGGCTCTCCTTGCATCACCTGGTTCATGAAGATCCCGATCACGTTGCGGTACCGGTCGGCGATGTTCTGGCCTTCCCCGTACACGTTGTGGGGCCGGAAGACCACGGAGTCCAAACCGAACATGCGCTGAGCGGCAAGCAGGTCGAGCTCGACGGCGTACTTGGCCACGCCGTAGGGATCCTCGGGCCTCGGCTGCATGTCCTCGGTCAGGGGCACCTGCCCGGGCCCGTAGACAGCGATGGAAGACGTGAACACCAGGCAGCGGACGCGGGTGCGCACGGCGGCGTTGATGAGGTTGACCGAGCCCAGGAGGTTGTTGCTGTAGTTGAAGTGGCGGATGAAATGCGAGAGACCCTCGGCGGCATAGGCCGCCAGGTGGTAGACGAAGTCGTAGGTCTCGCCCTCGAAGAGCCGAGCGACGTCGTCCCGGTCCGAAACGTCGGCCTGCACGAGCCGGGCACCGTCGGGGACGTTCTCCGCGAACCCGCCGGAGAGGTCGTCGACGACGGTGACGCGATGCCCGAGTCGGAGGCACTCGCGGGCGACGTGCGACCCCATGAACCCCGCGCCTCCGGTCACCAGACTGTTGGGCAAGCATCACCTCGGCGAGAGACGGAACTGGGATAGTACAGGGGAAGGAGCCGCATGATCCTGGTCAGCGCCGTGATCCTCGCCTACAAGGAAGAGCCATTTCTCGAGGTCGCGGTCGAGGCGCTCCTGGCCTCCACCGGCGTCGATGTCGAGGTGCTGGTCGTGGACAACGGCTGCACCTCCGACGGTGTCGCGCGGTGCGCCCGGCTGCCAGGGGTCACCGTGGTGGGGCCGTTCTCGAACATCGGGTTCGCCGCCGGTTGCAACGCCGGCGCCCGCGCCGCCGGCGGCGAGGTCGTCGCCCTGATCAACGGAGATGCGGTCGTCGCTCCCACGGCGCTTGCCCACCTGGCCGAGGTCGCCCTTCGCTCCGGCGTCGGCATCGCCTCGGCCAGCATCCGTCTGGCCGACACCCCCGAACTGCTCAACTCCCGGGGCAACGACGTCCACTTCCTCGGCTTCAGCTGGTCGGGCGGCTTCGGCGAGCTTGCCGCCGACCACGCCGTGCACCAGGACGTGACCGCGGCCAGTGGCGCGGGGTTGGCGATCCGCCGGGAGCTCTGGGAGTCGTTGGGCGGGTTCGAGGAGCGCTACTTCATCTACGCCGAGGACCTGGAGATCAGCCTCCGGTGCTGGCAGCGGGGGTTGCGGGTCGTCTACGTGCCGGATGCGGTGATCTACCACCACTACGAGTTCTCCCGGAACCCTCAGAAGTATTATCTGCTGGAGCGAAACCGGGGCATCGTTGTCCTTAGCCTCCTGGAAGCGCGCACTCTCGCCGTGCTCGGCCCCGCCGTCGTGGCCACCGAGCTGGGCATCGCACTGCTGGCGCGGCGGAGTGGTTGGTGGCCGCAGAAGGCGGAGGCGTGGGCATGGCTGTGGCGGAACCAGGGCTGGCTGCGCGAGCGGCGGCGACGGTTGCAGGGCGAGCGGACGGTCGGCGACCGCGAGCTGGCCCTCCGGTTCGTCAGCCGCCTCGACCCCCAGAACTTCGAGCTCCCCGCCGCGGTGCGGCCCCTGAACTCAGTTCTTGCCGCGTACTGGTCGGTCGCCCGCCGGCTCCTCTGAGGCTTCCCGCCGGGTCCGTACGCGGGCCGTCGTCCGTCGGCCGGGAGGCGCGCCACAGTAGGCTCGCGCCAGGCATGGGCCAGCATCACAGCCAGGGTGAGGCTGTCGCCGCGGAGCGGGTGCTGGTCATCGTGCCCGCGTACGAGGAGGAGCAGGCTCTCCCCCGCGTGCTCAAGGAGCTCACCGACGAGGTTCCCGCGTACGACGTGCTGGTCGTGGACGACGGGTCAGCCGACCGCACCTCGGAGGTGGCCACGAGCAACGGCGTCCGAGTCGCCCGGCTCCCGTTCAACCTTGGCGTCGGTGGCGCTCTCCGCGTGGGGTTCCTCTACGCCCGGCGCAACGGCTACGACCGAGCCGTGCAGTTCGACGGCGACGGCCAGCACGAAGCGTCGGAGATCGGCAAGCTGCTGGACGCACTCGACGCCGGAGCCGACCTGGTCATCGGCAGCCGCTTCGCCGACGGCAGCACCCACTACCCGGTGGGGAGAACCCGGCGCTCGGCGATGCGTCTGTTGGGATGCCTCGTCCGCGTGCTGTCGGGCCAGAGGCTCACGGACACGTCATCGGGGTTCCGCGCCTTCTCCGGGCCACTGATCGACTTCTTCGCGTTGAACTATCCCGTGGAGTACCTCGGCGACACCGTGGAGGCGCTGCTGCTTGCCTCCTACGCCGGCTTCGAGATCGCCGAGGTGAAGGTCTCTATGCGCACGCGCGGCGGCGGGGTCCCGTCGAACCGCAGCCTTCGCCTCGCCTACCACTACGTGCGCCTGGTCGTGGTGCTGGGCGCATCCGCGTCGCGTCCCGGCAGGCGACGCCGTTGACCACCGAGACCCACATCCTCGTGATCCTGGTGGCGCTGGCCAGCCTGGCGTTCGTCGCCCGGCTGCTGCGCCGCCGCCGGTTGAGCGCCAAGTACGCGATCCTCTGGTTGCTGCTAGGGATGGCCGGCCTCACCGTCGCCGTGTTCCCGGGGCTGGTCGACACCCCGTCGAGGTGGCTCGGCATCCCCTCCGGTGTGACCACCGCGTTCCTGGGCGCCATCACCGTGCTCGTGCTCCTCTGCATGGACTACTCGTGGGAGCTCACCCGGTTGGAGGACCGCAGCCGGATCCTGGCGCAGGAGGTGGCGCTCCTGCGTCAGCGCTGCACCGAGCTCGAAGCCGCCCTCGACAACCGCGTCCGGGGCCGCGACTCGCCACCGGCCGACTGATCCGAACGCCCGCCCTCCGCCGTCTGCCCGAGGGTCAGCGAGACCTCGTCTGTCGCAGGGACGAGTAGGCGTCGCGCAGCGGGCGGGTATAGCGGATGACTCGGGTCTCCATGACCTGCGACAGCTCATGGCGGGCGGACTCGAGGTCACCGGAGAGGGGAGCGACCCGCTCCTCCAGGCTGCGGACCTGTGAATCCAGCTCCTCGGCCCGGGCCATGGCGGCGTCACGGTCCTGCTCGGTGGCGGCGAGCCGCCTCTCGATGTCGAGGATCTGCTCCCGCTGCGCCTGCTCCCGGGCCTGGAGCGCTCTGAGCGCCATGTCGGCGTCGTCGTCGACGCCCCGGACGACGAACTGGTAGGTGAGCGCTTCGGGATCCTCCAGGACGGTTTCGACCAGCTCCGGGGGATACTCGGACTCGTCGAGAGGAACGTGGCCCTCGAACAGCCCGGTCGTGGTGCGACGGATCTCGACTGCGACCAGCCCGGCGTCGCGGAACATCGCCTCGAGCGACCGGCGGGTGAAGAAGCGCAGGTGCGTCTCGTCGAGGAGGCCGAGAGGCTGATAGTCGAACCGGCCCCGGAGCAGGGCCAGGCGGACGCTGCCGTGGGCCACGTTGGGGATCGAAGCGATGACGCTGCCGCGGGGCGCGAGCAACGGCCGGGCCTTGCGTAGAACGGCGAGCGGGTCGCGGAGGTGCTCCAGGACGTCGCCGAACAGCACCACGTCGTACTTTCCGGCCCCGAAGGCCTCGCCAAGGTCGGTGGTCTCCAGGTCTGCCACAACCAGTTGGTCGAGGTACGGCTCGGCCTCGGCGGCGGCTACCGGGTCCTGCTCGAGGCCCGATACCACGCACCCCCGGTCGACGAGCGCCCGGGCGATGTAACCGGTCGAGCAGCCGACGTCGAGGACACGCTTGTTGCCGCCCACCATGTCCGCCATGAGCGCGTGGCTCGTGTTCATGTTTCCGAGGTCGATCTCGGTGTCGTACTTCAGTTGCACCATGGCCGGTCCGGCGACGACTCCCTCTGGAGCTGCGAGCTCGGGAAAGCTTAGACGGCGGTCGCCGGCCGGGTCTGATGGAGGCCGGGTGGATCGGGCACAGGCGACGCCTGCCCTTCGGCGGCGACTGGCTGCATCGCCAGGCGGTGCAGCCAGGTCGCCAGGGCGGCGGCGGCGGCGACGAACCCTGCGAGCAGCGCCCAGGCCGGCACGGGAGGTCGCCAGCCGTCGCCGCCGAGCACGTACATGACCGGTCCCGACGTCCCGACCGTGTATCGGCGCGTCGCCGCCGCGTAGGAGAGGACGTGGCCGAGCGCCAGCGCGCCGAGAACGACGGCCACGAGGCGCGACAAGATCTCCGACGGCTGATGGATGCGGTCGGCAATGGCCAGGGCGGCCAGCGGGGGGACGCCGACGGCCAGCGGGAGCGTGTAGCGGCCCGACCAGAACGGCCCCAGCTTCGGTGCCTGAATCGTCTCGAGGACGACGGGCAGCACCACGACGGTCACCAGCAAAATGGCGAGGGCCACCACGTACCGTCGCCGGCCGACGGCGAACGCCCCGAGAACGACGGCCCCGACTGCGCTCAGCCAAAGGTGACGCGCCAGGGCGGGGGCCTCGATGTCAAGCCACCCGAACCAACCGATCATCCCTCGGAGGTCGGTGTCCGTGTCGCCCAGCGATGCACGCACGGTGGCGGCGACCGATGTGTTGGGCGCGCGCGGGGGATCGCGGATCTCCAAGCCGCTGGCGAGGACGAGCCAGGCGGCCGCTAGCCCGATGGCCGCCACCAGGCCAAGAGCGCAGAGGCGCACGTCGCGCCGCCCGGCAAGCCTAACCAGCGTCCCCCGCTGGGTGGCGGCCAGCGCCACCATGGCGATCACCACGAGCCAGAGGGGCGAGAGGCCGCGGCTCAGCGCGAGCAGGGCGCCGCTCACGCCGATCCTGGCCACCAGCCGCCCGTCGCCGGCGCCGTCGAGGTCGGCCACGAGCACGAGCGTCGAGATCCACACGCACAACGCAGCCGGGATCTCGAGTGCGCTCGGGTTCACCACCGAGGCCGTGTACAGGACCATGGGAGTCATGGCGAGCGCCGTACCCGGGATGAGCATGGCACGGCGGCGGGACGACGACGCCGAGGCCAACGCCGATGCCAGCAGGGCGGCGCTGAGCGCGGCGCCGAGCAGGCGCATCAAGAACACGCCCTTGGCAGACGCGAGCACCAACGTGGGGACGCCGACGATGGCGTAGTACACGGGTTGGTAGTGGCCCGAGAAGGTGAAAACCTCCGCCTCCGTCGCCGAACCGGCGAATGCCCCTGCGCAACCGGCCGGGGTGTCGGGCCTGAACGCGTAGCAGGCGGGCATCTCGTGGCTCTTGGCGAAGACCGCGGGTACTCGGACGAACGTGGCGCTACGGGCCCCAGGGTCGTCGACCGCGCCCACCCGCCGGTCGGTACCGACGAGCTGGCCCCTGGCCACGGCCGCGCCCTTGACCACGTGGCTCGGCTCGTCGGGCCCGGAGAAGAGCGGCCCGGAGATGCTCCAGAGCGCGCTGATCCCGAACAGCAGGGCCCAGGTCACCCACCACTGCGCCCGCCGTGTTCCGGTCGGGCGCCACGCCGGGATCGCGGCACGAACCGATGTCGGAACGGAGCGCATAGCGCGATTGTGGCCCGAGCCGGTCGCCCGCGGCCAGGATGGTCGTGGCCACCCGTCTCCTATGGTGTGACCCGTGGTGCGCCTCCTGCGGGCCGCCCGGCGCCGTCCGGCGCTGGCCGTACCCCTGTCCTACCTCTTAGTCGGCATCACCGCCCTGGCACCGTCGATCCGCCCGGGCCGGACTCTCGTGGCTGCCGACATGGCGACGCTGTCGAGCCCATACTCGACGGTCGCCGGGACGCCCGGCATCCACAACCTGCTGCTGTCCGACGTCACCTTCCAGTTCTATCCATGGTTCCGTTTCCTCTCCGAGGCCATGAGCCAAGGCCATCTCCCCCAGTGGAACCCAACGATCCTCGGGGGGGTGGTGGTGACGCCCAACGGCTTCGTGAGCCCGTACTACCCGCCGACCTGGCTGGCTGCCGTGCTGTCGCCCTTCGACGCCTACAACCTGCTCGTCCTGCTGCACCTCGTGGCCGGCGCTCTCGGCACCTACGTCTTGTCGAGAGCGGTCGGCGCCGGGCGCCTGTCGGCGTGGGTCGCCGGCCTGGGTGCCTTCGCCGCCGCCTTCTGGGTGCACTGGTCGATGCACCTCGTGCACCTGAGCGCCTTCGTGCTCCTGCCCTGGGCCCTCGCCGCCGCCCACCGCCTCGTCGAGCACCCTTCGCGGCGGCGGGTGGCGGCGCTGGCCGTCGTCTACGGGCTGTGGTGGCTCGGAGGCAACCCCCAGTACGTCTACAACGGCACGGTCCTCGTCGTCGTGTACGCCCTAGGGCTGCTCCTGCTTCGCCGGCGGGGGAGCTGGCGGGCCGTCGCACGCCCGGCGCTCGCCGTGGGGGGGGCGCTCGCCCTCGGGCTGGCCCTGGCCGCTCCGATGCTCCTGCCCACGGTGCGCGAGGCCGGTCGGATCCTGCGGGCTGGCGAGGTTTCACCCACCTACCACGTCAATCGGAGCGAGGTCATCCGCGTCCTGGTGCCCGACGCCACGGGAAGCCCCCCCGATGAGATCTTCTACGGGTCCAACGACGAACTGCGCATGGACTCTCCCTTCGTGGGGGTCACTGCCCTGCTGCTGGCGGTCGCCGCCCTCGGCGGCCGGCGCGATCCCGTGCGCCTGCTCCTGGTGGCGGCGGTGGTGGCGGTCGGCGTCCTCGCCTACAGCCTGCCGATCCATCGGCCACTCCACGCAGTGGTCCCGGGATACGATCGCTTCCGCGCCGTGCCACCACGGTGGTTCTCCGTCCTCCCCGCCCTTGTTCTCCCGCTCGCCGCCCTCGGTCTGGACGACCTGCTGGGCGGCAGGAAGAGGTCGCGGATCGCCCTGGTCGCGGGGGCGACGGTATCGCTGGCGGCGATGGCGGCTTGGTTCGCGTGGCAGCTGACCAAGGACGACGCTCCTCACCGCTTCTTCGCCGGGAGGGTGGCATTGGCGACCGCTGTCGTCGTGGTGGCGGTTGCGGCCGGTTGGTTCGCCTGCCGACGACCGGTGGTGGCACTTTCCCTCCTCGTGGTATGCGTGCTGGTCGAGATCGGGGTTCACACCACCCGCTGGTTCCCGTCGGTGCCGGAGCGCACGGCGTACCCGCCGACGGAGGCCCTCCGGATCGCAGAGGAACGGGGTGGCAGGATCGTCCGGGTGGGAGGTCGCGACACAGTGCCGCCGCTCGCGGCCGACATTCCGATGGTGTTCGGCACCTCCGACGTCGACGGCCAGGCGGTGATGTTCCCGACCGACTACGACCGGTACCGGCGCCTGATCGACGATTACGGCGACTACGCCTTGAGGTACACCAAGACGCCGCCGCTGTCCGACGGTGCGGTCCTCACCTCCACGCTGCTCGATGCGATGGACGTGCGGACGATCCTCGCCGACGCGGGCGTGGCGGTCCCCCCCGGTTACGTGCCCCTCACCGGCTCGCCCCCGCTGGTGTACGCACGGCCGTCACCCGGTCCCGCGCTGGTGGTCACGCGCGCCGATCCGGCAGGCGTCGAGGAGATGTGGCGTCGGGTCGCCGACCCGACCTGGGACCCGGTCAACACCGCCGCCGTCGTCGGGCTCGGCCGGCCGGTCGACGGGGGACCAGGGACAGTGACCCCACGAGGCCCGCTCGGCGACCGCGAGCACTGGGACGTCGATGCTCCGTCGGGCGGTTTCCTGCGGGTGAGCGGGCGCTTCGACGACGGTTGGTCGGCGAGGATCAACGGTCGGCCGGCTCGGGTGTACCGGGCCGATGGCATCTTCCGGGGGGTCGTGCTCCCCCCCGGGCGACACCGGGTGGACTTCTCGTACGCCAACCCTGCGGAGCACGCCGGGCGCATTCTCGGCCTGATGGCGCTGGCCGCCGCCGCCCTCCTCCTGCCGCTTCGCCGCCGGCGGACGCACGAGACGCCCCGGCCAGCGGGGCCCTCGGACCCGTGATCGTCACCCTGGCCGGCGGCGTCGGCGCCTCCCGACTGCTTCGCGGCCTGGTGGCGGTCGTGGATCCCTCGTCGGTGACCGCTGTCGTGAACACCGGTGACGACATCGTCGTGCACGGGCTGCACGTGAGCCCCGATCTCGACACCGTCACCTACGCGCTCGCCGGGGTGGTCGACCATCGCCGGGGATGGGGCGTGGCCGGCGAGTCCTGGACCGTCCTGGAGGCGCTCGAACGTTTTGGCCCGGCGGCGCCCGAATCGTCGTCCGCCGGGCTCACCTGGTTCCGCCTGGGTGATCGCGACCTGGCGACCCACCTCTACCGCACACAACGGCTGCGGGAGGGTGCCCCTCTGTCGCTGGTGACAGCCGAGCTGGCCCGCGCCTGGGATCTGCGATGCCGGATCCTTCCCATGACCGACAACCGCGTCCTGACGCGTCTCGACGTCGAGGGCGAGGGGGAGATCGGCTTCCAGGACTACTTCGTCGGCCGGCGCCACGACGTCGTCGTCCTGTCGGTGCGCTTCGCCGGCGCCGAGGATGCGGTTCCCGCGCCCGGCGTGCTCGAGGCCCTGATGGGCGCCGAGAGGGTGGTGATCGCTCCGTCCAACCCCGTGGTGTCCATCGGGCCGGTGCTGGCTGTGCCCGGGATCGACGACGCCGTCGCCGCGCGCCGCGAGGACACTGTGGCCGTCTCTCCCATCGTGGCCGGTGCCGCGTTGCGAGGTCCGGCCGCCCGCCTTATGGCCGAGTTGGGCCACGAATCCTCGGTCGTGGGCGTGGCCCGCCTGTGGGCGCCGTTGGCGGCCACGCTGGTGGTGGACGAGGCCGACGCCGCGCTGGCGCCTGCGGTCGAGGAGGAGGGCTTGCGCTGCGTTGTGGCCCCCACGATCATGCGGGGCCCCGATGAGGCGGCCGCGCTGGCGCGCGTGGTCCTCGGCCGGTGAGCGCGCCCGAACTGGTCATCCTGCCCGTCGTCGGGCTTCCCGAGGTCCGACCCGGCGACGTGTTGGCGGAGCTCCTCGTTGCCCGGGCCGACCTGCTCGACGGCGACGTCGTCGTGGTCACCCAGAAGGTCGTCTCCAAGGCCGAGGGCCGGCTCGTCGAGCTCGACGCCGGCGACCCCGCGGCCCGGCTGGCCCTCGTGGAGTCGGAGTCGGTCCGGGTGTTGCGCCGCCGCGACGATCTCGTTGTGTCCGAGACGCCGCACGGCTTCGTATGTGCCAACGCCGGCGTCGACCTCTCGAACGTGCCCGACGGACAGGCGGCGTTGCTTCCCGTCGACGCCGACCGGTCGGCTCGCCGCATCCGCGACGGCCTTCGCGCCCGGGCCGGGGTGGAGGTCGCGGTGGTGGTCTCCGACAGCTTCGGCCGGCCGTGGCGCCGAGGGGTCACCGACGTGGCCATCGGCTGTGCCGGCATCGCTGCCGTCGTCGATCTGCGGGGTACCGTCGACGTCAGCGGACGGGTGCTCGCCGTCACCGAGGTGGCGGTGGCCGACGAGCTGGCCTCGGCCGCCGAGCTGGTGATGGGCAAGGCCCGCCGGATCGCCGCCGCCGTCGTCCGGGGGGTCGACCCTGCCTGGTTCCGGGAGTCGTCGGTACGGGCCGAGATCGTCCGGTCACCGGCCGGCGACCTGTTCCGGTAACAGACCGTTCGGGGCTTCGGCGGTTGCCCGACTGGTAGCGTTCGGGGCTCGACAGCGAGGGGTGAGCACGGCGTGGACGAGTCGTTCGCGAGAGACGTCGTCGTGGTCGGCGGTGGCGGGCGCGTCGGGTTTCCCCTCGGGCTGGCGTTCGCCGACCGCGGGCTCGACGTCGTGCTCTACGACATCGACCGGGCCACTGTGTCGCGCATCGACGAGGGGCGTCCCCCGTTCGCCGAGAACGGGGCCCCCGAGGTCCTGGCGAGGGTGTCGGGCCGGACGTTACGGGCGACCTCGGACCCGAGTTGCATCTCGACCGCCGAGCATGTCGTCGTGGTCATCGGCACGCCGGTCGACGACCACCTCGACCCCGATCCCGGCGCCGTGCCACGGGCGGTGGCCGAGCTGGCCGACCACCTGGTCGACGGGCAGATCCTGGTACTGCGCAGCACGGTGTTCCCGGGCGTCACCGCCCTCGTCGAGCGCCTCGTCGCACGCCTGGAAAAGGACGTCGACGTGGCGTTCTGCCCGGAGCGCATCGCCGAGGGCCGGGCCCTCACCGAGCTCTACGAGCTGCCGCAGATCGTCGCCGCCCGCTCCGACCGGGCCCTCGACCGGGCCGCCAAGCTGTTCCGCACGCTCACCGCCGAGGTCGTCCCTCTCCTGCCGGAGGAGGCGGAGCTGGCCAAGCTCTTCACCAACACCTGGCGGTACATCCGCTTTGCCATCAGCAACCAGCTGTTCATGATCGCCAACGACTCGGGCCTTGATTTCGAGCGCATCCGCAAGGCCCTCGCCCAGGACTACCCGCGGGCCGCCGACCTGCCCGGCGCCGGGTTCGCCGCCGGCCCGTGCCTGCTCAAGGACACCATGCAGCTCGCCGCCTTCGAGAACCACAACTTCGCTCTCGGCCACGCCGCCATGATGGTGAACGAGGGGCTTCCCTCCTACGTGATCTCCCGCCTCGAGCAGCGCCACGACCTGCCGTCGATGACGGTGGGGATCCTGGGCATGGCCTTCAAGGCCGGTTCCGACGACATCCGCTCGAGCCTGTCCTACAAGCTCAAGCGCATCCTCGCCTTCAAGGCCGGCGAGGTCCTCACCACCGACCCCTACGTGACGACCGACCCCGAACTGGCGCCGCTCGACGTCGTGCTGGAGAGGTCCGACCTCCTCGTCGTCGGCACGCCCCACCCCGACTATGCACAGCTGCGACCACACCAGCCCACGGTCGACATCTGGGGCCTGCTCGGCGGCGGGGTGCAGGTGTGACGGCGCGCTCCGACGACCCCCGGGTCTCGGTTGTCATCCCGGCTCGCGACGAGGACGACGGCATCGTGCGGTGCCTCGACCGGGTCTTCGAGGCGGTCACGCTTACCTGCGAGGTGCTGGTGGTGGTCGACTCCCCGCAGGACACCACGGTGCCCTACCTCGAGAAATATGCCGAGGAGGAGCATCGACTGGTGCCCCTCGTGAACCCGGACGGGCAGGGCCCGGCCGACGCCCTGCGTTACGGCATCTCCCATGCCCGTGCCGGGGTCGTCGTCACCACCATGGCCGACGGGAGCGACGACCCCCAGCAGATCGACCAGCTCGCACGGCTGGTGGAGCGGGGCGTCGTGGTGGCGGCCGCGTCGCGCTACTCACGGGGGGGCCAGCAGGTGGGCGTGCCCACCCTCAAGCGGCTGCTCTCGCACACCGCGGGGCTGACCCTGCATTGGTTCGCACGGGTCGGCACCCACGACGCCACCAACTCGTTCAAGGCCTACTCCAAGCGGTTCGTCGAGGAGGTCGGCATCGATTCCCGGGCCGGCTTCGAGGTCGGGCTGGAGTTGGTGGCCAAGGCCCGCCGTCTCCGGAGGCCGGTGGCCGAGGTGCCCACCATATGGCTCGACCGCACGACCGGGGTCTCCCACTTCCGGCTGGTGTCGTGGCTGGGGCACTACCTGCGGTGGTACCGCTTCGCCTACGGGCCCCGCCTGACCGTCGGCGAGCTGCGCCGACGGGCCGGTGGCGAGCGGCTCCCGGGCACCCGCCAATCGTGAGCCGGGTACTCGTCAGCGGCGCGTCAGGTTTCATCGGCGGCTACGTCGTCGAGGAGCTGCTCCGACGCGGCCACGCGGTGATCGGCATCGACAACTTCTCCAAGTACGGCAAGGTCACCCGTTCCTACGATTCCCATCCCGCCTTCACCCTCGTCGAGGGCGACGTCCGCGACATCGAGCTGATGACCCGGCTGCTCACCGACTGCGACCACTTCGTGGCCGGTGCCGCGCTCATCGGCGGGATCTCGTACTTCCACGCCTACCCCTACGACCTGCTGGCGACCAACGAGAGGATCATCGCCTCGTCCTGCGACGCCGCCATCGCCGCCCGCGGCACGGGCCGTCTCCAGAAGGTCACCTATCTCTCGTCGTCGATGGTGTTCGAGTCGGCCACCTCGTGGCCGTCGGTCGAGGGCGACGAGCGTTCGATCCCCCCGCCGCTGTCGTCGTACGGGTTCCAGAAGCTGGCCGTCGAGTACTTCGCCCACGCCGCGTGGAACCAGTACCAACTGCCGTTCACGATCCTGCGCCCGTTCAACTGCGTCGGCGTGGGTGAAGGCCGGGCGCTGGGCGAGGTCGAGGTGATGTCGGGCAACGTGAAGCTGGCCATGAGCCACGTGGTGCCCGACCTGGTGCAAAAGGTCCTCAAGGGCCAGGACCCGCTCCATATCCTCGGCGACGGCACCCAGATCCGCCACTACACCTACGGCGGCGATCTGGCCCGGGGCATCGTCACCGCCATGGAGCATCCGGCGGCGCGCAACACCGACTTCAACCTCTCCACCAGCCGGTCCACCACCGTCCTGGAGCTGGCCGAGACCATCTGGCGCAAGGCCCGACGGACCGACGAGCCACTCCGCCATGTATGCGACGATCCTTACGAGCACGATGTCAAACGCCGGGTCCCCTCCACCGAGAAGGCGCGCCGCGCCCTGGGCTTCGAGGCCACCACCACGCTCGACGAGATGCTCGACGAGGTCATCCCGTGGGTCGCCGCGGCCATGGAGGACGGCACCATCTGAGTCCCCGGGACCATCTCACGACGATGTCGTGGCTCGGAGGACGAACTCATTGTGAGGAAACAGGCGCCCGACAAAGCGGGGGAATGGGAAGGAGTACCGCCCGTTCACCTGTAGCCCGAGGCTGTCGGCAAGTCGATCGAGATCGCCGAAGTTCACGAAGCGGACATGCGTGGGGTCGCTGGCGTAGCCCCGCTCCTGGGGGCAGATGAAGACCACCGACCCGCGAGGCCGGAGACAGGGAAGATAGGTCTCGACGAGCTGCCGACCGGCCTCCTCGTCCATGTGCTCGATGACATGGGCCAGGAGAAGGGAGTCGAACGTCGCCCGCCGGAAGGCCTCGGTCGCCCCGAACTCGTCCGGAGTCATCGCCTGCAGCCCGCGAGAGCGGGCGACGGCGACCGAGGTCGGGTTGTGGTCGACCCCGATGCTTCCCACCGCCAGGGCGACCAGATTTCGCCCGAGCCCGCACACGATGTCGAGCGTACGGCCGAGATCGAGGCGGTGCAGGTTCCAACGGTATGGGCGTTGGACGTCGAGCAGCCGTTTCCACCACACGCCTTCGAGGCGCTCGAGCCGCCGCGTGTAGTCACCCTTACGGGTGTCGGGCCCGGGCGGCCCGGCGTCGGCTGGTCGCGACAAGGTTGTCCTGTCCTGGGGAAGAAGGGGTCGTGGCAGTGCGAACCAGGATACGCGTGCCGCCACCGCGTCAAATGGCCACGCCGCAGAGGTCGGTCGTGCTCCCGGCGGGGGGGTGCAGGATGAGCACGGTGTCCGGCGCCCCGTCGTCGAACCGGACCACCTGGCCCGGCTCGAGGTCGACCTTCCGGGGCGGGCCGGTGAGCGCCTCGGGCGTCGTCGTGCGCAGGAACAGCTCGAGCACACCACCGGCGGGGGTCGAGAGGGAGACCGAGACGGGGCCGCCCGTGCCGTCGCCGACGGGAGTGAGGACCACCTCCGGTCCGCCGCCCGCCTCGGGCGTGACGCGGACGCACGATCCGGTCCCCCGTTCGACGGCCGCCTGGCCGACCGACCCGATCCGGGCACCGGCGGGCACCGACGGGCCCAGGGTCCCGGGGCCCGTGGCGACCTGGACGTAGGTGGCCGCGGTGAGGCGGTCCTCGGCCGTGAGGTCGGCCGGCCGGGGCAGCTTGCCGTCGTCCACCATGCGTCGAAGGGAGCGCACGTCGAGGTCGGGAAGGGAGGTGAGTTCGAGCAACCCTTCGTCGGAGGCCGGGCCCGGGTCGACCAGTTCGGCGGCGGCGAGGACCCGCCGCTCGAGGATGCGTTCCCGCTCGGCGTCGTTGCCGGCGTCGTGGCGCAGGAGGGCGAGGTTGTTCACCAGGGCGAGGCCCACGAGCGCGAGCACGGCGATGGTGCGCCCGGCCACGCCCGAGGCCAGGTCGGTGAGAGCCAGCCCGACGGACGGTAGGGCGAGGGCCACGCAGATGTACACGTAGCGCGGGTTGCCGGCCTGCGCCACGCCGAGCGCGGAACGGCCCAACGCGATGAGGCCGAACAGGGCGACCGCGCCCAGGGCACCTGCGAACGCCGGCGCCGCCCGGGTCGAGGCCAGGCCCGAACGTCGGAGCAGCCAGACGGCCAGCGCCAGCACCATCACCGGACCCCCTCCCGCCAGACCCACCGAGCGCTCGAAGGCGGTGCTCAGCCCCGTCCACACGTAGTCGCTGAACCGCAGGAGGCTCGTCAGGTCGGTGTTCCCCGTACCGAGGGCGTCACCACCGGCTATGACCAACCAGAGCAGGTAGACCGCGGCGGGTACGACGATGGTCAGTGCCGCCTGCCGCATTCCCCGGCGCAGCAGAACGGTGAGGCCGGCCACCGCGACCATGGTCACCGAGATCCCCGAGAAGGTGAGGGAAAGAACCGACACGAGCCAGGCCAGCCGATCACGGCGGCCGAACGGCCCGTCGTGGTCGACGAGCAGGATGGCCGTCATCCCGAGCAGCACGGAGCCCACGAACCCGATCTGGAAGGCCCAGACCAGGTTCTCGGTGCCGGCACCGAGCACGGCGAAGACGGCGGCGAGGGCGGTGGCGACGACGGGGTCGACGCCCACCCGGCGCATGATCCTCCACAGCAGGTGGGCGAGGGCGAGGTGGATCACGATCAGCACCGCCACATACGGGAGGTACGACCGCAGCCCGACGAGCGAGTAGAGCGCCCGGAAGATCAGGATGGGGCCGGTCGACCAGTGCTCGTTGTGCGGCGCGAGAAGCCCGGCCTCGGCGTTGCGAAGGCCCCGGCGGGCGAGGAAGTTCCAGTCGTCGCCGGCGAACCACTGATGGCGGTTGACCACCAGGAGCACGACCAACCCCGCGGCCAGGCTGATGACGTGACCGGCGGCGGCGACCCGGGTGGCCCGGTCCACCCGGTGCGTGCGGCCCATGGGGGTTTCGAACCTACCGCTCGAGCAGGTGGGCGTGGGCACCGTGCACGTCGAGACGCCGGATGACCCGCCACCCGTCGGCCAGCAGCAGGCGCTCGGCGTCCTGCTCGTGCTGCTGGGCCTCGGGCGGCGTGTCGCTCGGTGGCGTGTCGGTGACCACGTACCAGATGCGTCGACGTCCGGCGGCGAACCGAACGGCGGCGGCCGGGTCGTAACCGTCCTCCACGTATTCGGCGGCGACGACCAGCTCGCCCGGTTCCGACGACGACACGGTGAAACCGGTCGTGTAGGCGGGGCTGAAAACGATCATCGGGCGATGGCGGCTGCTCAGGGCCCAGGGGTACCGGCTGAACGGGCTGACGACGATCCCGTCGCCTGGCTCCGTCTGTCGCCGGATGTCGGCCTGCAGGGCCGCCAGGTCGGCCCCCGGGTAGGGGTTGACCTGGACGTGCCGGCGACCGGCGGTCAACGCGAACGCCACGATCCCGACGGCGACCAGCCCGTTGAGAGGCATCGCGGGAAGACGGTCGAACGGCCGGGTCACGAAGACCCTCTCGACGGCCATCGCCGCGGCCAGCGCCAGTCCTGGATAGAGGTAGGAGTCGGTCCTGCCCCCTCCGAGGGGCACCCGTTCGCCGAGCGCGAGCACCATGGCCACGCCGAGCGGGGCCAGTGCCAGCACGGCCAGGTCGCGCCGGTAGGCGGCGGCACCGACGGCCACCAGGATCAGGAGGACGGGCCCAAGAGCTCCGTGGCGGTACAGCATCCCGGCCATGAGCATGTCGAGGACGTCGAACGTCGTCTCGAACAACCGGCCCGGGCCGGAGCCGTCGATGAAGTTGGTCGCCCACAGGGAGCGAAGGGGTGGAGGGACGGCGCCGAGGACGAGCGCGGCGTACACCGCGAGTGAGCCGGCATAGACGAGGGGCACGGCGGCGGCCGGCCAGCGCGGGCCTTCCCGGTTGCGCAGGCCTTTCCAGGCGCAGGACGCCATGGCCACCACGGCGACGGGCACCGTCGACGCCGAGAGGAACCCGGTGAGCACCGCCACCACGAGTAGGAGGCCCCACCGGCGCCACGAACCGGGCCGCCGCCAGAGCCACACCGCAACTGCGAGAAGCGCGACAGCGCCCAGGCCGTCGAAGGCATATTGCTTCACCCGGGTGGCGTACACGACGTTGACGGGCGAGAGCGCCATGATCCCCCCCGCCGACAGGCCGGCGACCCGTCCCAACCCGACCCGCCGGGCGAGGACGTAGACGCCTCCGACGGTCGCCACCGAGGCGGCTGCGACGGGTGCCTGGGCCCAGAGGGTGGAACGGCCGAATCCCAACCACGTTCGGAGGGCCAGTTCGAAGCCGGGAACGGTGACGCCGAGGCGCATGGCCTGACGTATGTCGGTACGAGTGGCCAGGGCGGGCCAGGCGTCGTCGCGGTAGAGCCCGTGTGCGGTGAGCCCGGGTACCCGAAGGGCAAGGGCGACGGCCACGAGGAGGGCGAGGTTCGCCACGTCGGCCCAGTCCCGTCCGGCCGGTGCCGGTGCCGGGGCCGGGGCCGGGCGCCCGGGTGCTCCGCTCAGGACACCACCTTCTCGTACAGGCCGAGGAACCGCTGCCCGCCCTCGTCGAACGACTTCAGCCCGTTGTCCGGTACGGGCCGCAGGACGGGCGAATTGGAGACGACCGCCTTCCAGTCGGCGCAGCGGTCCTGCATGAGGACGTACCACTCCACGTCCGGCGTGGTCGGCGTGGTCGGGCACACCACGAGGAGGTGCCCTCCCGGGGCCAACGCGTCGACCGCCGGCAGGACCGCCTCCGGCCGGGCGGCAGCCATGCGGGCCGACGCTTCCCTCCAGTCGACGATCCGCGGGTTGGCGACCACGCCCGTAGGGTCGGCGTAGCGGAGCTCGGGCCCGAGGTAGTAGCGGAGGACCGGGACCTCCTCCATCTGGGTGGCCAGGACGAGGTCACCGGGCCGCAGCCGGGAGCGCACCACCTCGGCGATGTCGCGGTCGGCGGACTTGTTGGCGGGCCGCAGGGCCTCCCGCTCCCCGGTGAGGCGCCCGAAGGGCTGGGTCCAGAAGAGCACGACCAGGGCGAGCGCCACCATCCCCTGCTTGGCGAAGCGGGCCAGGCCGAGGCCGGCCAGCAGGACCAGAGGCGGGAAGAGCACGCCGAGGTAGCGGGGCGACCAGGCCGGCTTCACCTGCGCCGCGCCCCATCCGAGACCTAGGGTGACGGCGACGAGGACGACCAGGGCAGCAGCGGCGGCTCCCTCCGTCGAGCGCCGCCGGATCATGGTGGCCACCGCCACACCTGCGGTGAGGACGAGGGCGACCAGCACCCGTTCATTGGTGTCGCCCAGCACCTCACCGAGGATCGAGACCGTCTCCCGCACGGTCGGCGTCGGTGACCACGGCGCGCCCGTGCGGCGGGCCTGAGTGACCAGGGTGGGCACCCAGGGGAGATAGAGGAGGAGCACTGCGCCGAACGACATGGCCGCCCGACGGGGCAGCCGGGGCCGGTCCTGGGCGGCCATGGCGCAGGGCACCAGGCCGAGGACGGCCGCGGCGGCCAGGTAGAGGCCCCAGTTGTGCGTGTAGAGGAGCAGCACGAGGGAGACCACGAACAGCGCCTGGTACCGCCCCCGCCCGTAGACGAACACGTGCAGGTAGGCGGCCGTTGCGAGGAGGCTGAGGAGGACGACCAGGCTGTACATCCTCGTCTCGGTGGCGAAGAAGCCGAGGTAGGGGCTGGTGGCCATGAGGATCGCAACGATCCACCCGGCCTTTCGCCCGAACAGGGTCCACCCCGCCCACAGCCCGGCCGGCACCGCGGCCACGGCGAAGACGAGCGACAGGGCGTGGGTCTGGGTCTCCGACGATCCCACCAACGCCATCCACCCGTGCAGCACCAGGTAGTAGAGCGGCGGCGAACCGTCCTGGGCCAGCAGCCCGGGGATGCGGAGGAAGGGATGGGAGGCGATCCCGACCGAGATGCCCTCGTCCATCCAGAGCCACGACCCGAGCCCTTCGAGCCGTAGCGCCAGTGAGATCGCGACGAGACCGGTGATGGCCAGCGCCGTGGCGGGGGTGCCGGACGGCACGAGACGACGTCGGGACGAGGAGTGCGCACCGGTCTCGGATGCCGGCGGCGCCGGGGCCCGAGGCGACCTTCCGAGGGTGAGGTTCAGCCTGTGGCCCACTTGTCGGTCGGCACCTGTTCGACGCTAGCCGCCCCGTTCGCCCTCCTCAGGCCGAGGGGGCCTGTTTGGTGAGCAGGGAGGCGTCCACCATGGTGTTGCGGACGTCGAGGTCGACGGGCGCGGGAATGGACCGGTCGAGCTTCAGGCGCGTGTCGTCGGCGAGCAGGCGCTTCATCTCGTTACAGCGGTCCTCGACGAGCTGGAGGAACTCGGTCCTCTCCGGCTCGGGCTGGACGACGATCGGACAGACGAGGAGGACGTGGCCGCCCTCGGGAAGGGCGTCGAGCAGGGGCGCGAGGGTCTCGGACGGCCGGGTACCCCGGAGTCGCTCGGTGCTGTCGCGATAGTCGGCGATGCGTTCGTCGGGCACGACGCCCTCTGCCGACGCGTACCGCAGGCCGGGCGGGAGGTAGTGGGCCAGGATCGGGATCTCGCCGAAGTGCGAGACCACCAGGTCACCCGGACGGAGTTGAGCGGCGGTCTCGGCGGCGACGGCTTTGACGTTGCTCTTCTGGTGCGGAGGTACCTTGACGTCGATCGGCGCCTGCAGGAAGGCGAGGACACACAGAGCGGAAATCGCCAGGCGCCCCCCGCCCGCCAGTCCCACTGCGGCCACCAGCAGGACCGCGGGTACGACCACGCTGAGGTAGCGGAAGGTCCAGGCCGGTGTGCTCTGGGAGGCGGCCCATCCGAGGCCGACGGTGACGAGGGCGAGCAAGACCGCCACGCCGACGGCGAGGGCGGCGCGGTTCCAGGGTCGCCGGGCCATGGCGACGAGCGTGACGCCGGCGCCCAGGCCCAGGGCAATGACCGCGTTGGCTCCGCCGACGAGGTCGGCGATGTCGTCACGAGCCAGGTCGAGGGTCGGCCGAATGACCCACGGGGCGGCGGTGTGGGCCCGTTGGAACAACAGCGTCGGGACCCACGGAAGGTAGAAGAGGGCGGCGGCACCGAATACGAGGCAGGCGTCGGTCATCACGCGCCGGCGGTCGGTGGCGGTGAGCACGCAGGGCACGAGGGCGGCCGCCGCGCCGACCGCGAGGAGGAGCGCCCAGTTGTGCGTGTACAAGAGAAGGACGAGCGACACGGCGAGCAGCGGCAGGTAGCGCCGTCGGCGGAAGACGAACACATGCAGGAAGCTGCCCACGACCAGGGTCGCGAGCAGCACCATCAGGGTGTACATGCGGGTCTCGTTGGCGTAGACGGCGAGCAGGGGGTTGACCGCGGTCAGCGCGACCAGGAACCAGCCCACCCGGCGCCCGAACAGACTTCGTCCCAACCACCAGGCGGCGCCGACCGAGCCCAGGGCGAAGATCAGGGACAGGCCGTGGGTCTGGGCCTCGGTGGAGCCGAACACCGTCGTCCAGACGTGGAGGAGCCAGTAGTAGAGGGGTGGGGAGCCGTCCTGGCGGAGCAGGGTCGGGATGTCGGCGAGAGGATGGGACGAGATCCCCACCGCCAGGCCCTCGTCGCCCCAGTACCAGATGCCCCGGCCCCGGCCCCACAGGAAGGCCAGGAGCACAAGGACGCCAAGCATGGCGAGGGCGTCGACGACGGTGGGGTTCGAGCGCGACAGCCGCCGGCGCCAGCTCGGGACGGGCAACCCGGTTGGCGCGGTCCCGTCGGTGGGACGCGCCCTTTCGACAACCGACCGTTCGGCGGCAATGAGATCCGATGCCTTCGAGGTCACTTCGGGGCCATCGATGGCAGCCACGGCTATGAATCCCCCGGAGGTCGCTGCTTGGTGAGGACAACGGAGATGATTTGCGGGTCGGATCCCTCGACCACGTTCTCCACGTGCAGATCAGGGTCCTCCACGAGCATCGCCCTGATCTCTTCGCAGCGCTGGATGAGCAACCTGGAGAAGGGTGGCGCATCGGCCTCGAGAACGAAGCTCGGGCAAGCGTGGAGCACGTGGGCGCCGGGGGGCAGTGCGTCGACCAGCGGCGGCAGCGCCTCGCGGAAGCGGCTGAACTGCAACCGCTTCAGGTAGTCCCGCTGGTCGGAGACGTACTCGTCGGGCACCAGGCCTTCGGTGTTGGAGTAGCGCAGGCCTGGTGGCAGGTAGTGGGCAAGGACCGGGATCTCCCCGTCCTCCGAGATGACCAGGTCCCCCGGGCGGAGGTAGGCCGACGCGTCCCGCGCCACGGCCTTGACGTTGCTCTTGCGCTGAGGGGGGACCCTGACGTCGATCGGGGCGGTGAGGAAGGCGACGACGCAAAGGGCAGCGAGTGCCAGGCGCCCCCCTCCGGCCAGACCCACGGCGGCGACGACGAGGACCGGCGGGAGGGCGACGGCGAGGTAGCGGAATGTCCACACCGAAGCCTCCCGGGACACCACCCACGCCCCTCCGAAGACGACCAGGGGCAGGAGGCCGGTGACCACTACGGCCAGGGTGGTCCGCGCCCGCGGTCGCCGGAGCATGGCGGCCAGGGCCCCGCCGGCCCCGAGCCCGAGGGGAAGGAGGACGACCTGGCCGCCGACGAGGTCGGCGAGCTGCCACCGGGCGAGCTGGAACGTCGGCCGGATGGCCCAGGGGGCCCCGGTGTGGGCCCGCTGGAAGAGAAGAGTCGGGACCCAGGGGAGGTACATCAGGCCGAAGGTCCCGAAGGCCAGGAAGGCATCGACGACGAGGCGCCGCCGGTCGGTGGCCATTAGCAAGCAGGGGATGAGGGCGACGCCGGTGCTGACGACCAGGAACAGGCCCCAGTTGTGGGTGTACGCGAGTAGGGCGAGGGCGATGACGAATACCGGGAGGTAGCGGCGGCGTCGGAAGACGAAGCTGTGCACGAAGGTCGCCGTTGCCACCGTCGACAGCAGCACGATGAGCGCGTACATGCGGGTCTCGTTGGCATAGGTCGCCAGGAACGGGTTCACCGCCGCGAGGGCCATGAGGAACCAGCCCGCCCGGCGGCCGAACAGGCTCCTGCCCGCCCACCAGGCGGCGACGACGGATCCCAGGGCGAAGAACAGGGAGAGGGTGTGGGTGGACGCTTCCGACGACCCGAACACCCGCACCCAGACGTGCAGGATGCCGTAGTAGAGCGGTGGCGACCCGTCCTGGCGGAGCAGTCCGGGGATGTCGGCAAGGGGGTGGGAGGAGATCCCGACCGACAGTCCCTCGTCGAGCCAGTACCAGATGCCTCGCCCCCGACCCCACAGGAAGGCGAGGAGAAGGACGACGCCCACGAGGATGGCCAGGTCGACCGCCACCGGGTCGCGCCGGGAGAGGCAGCGGGGCCGGCTGGCGACGGGGGTGAAATCGGGGAGCTCGACGTGGTCGGCGAGGAGGTCGGTCAGGTCCGGGAGATCGGTGGTGGGCTGGACCACCGTCGTGGTGGCGTGTTGACGCGCCCGGGTGTCGGGCTCGGCAGATCGGTCGACGACGTCCACGGCGGTTAGCGGGGGTCGCCGAGGCCCGCGTCGGGGCCTGGGACGGTGGCGTCGAGGGCCGGCGCGTGAAGGCGGCGTGTCTGGGGGACCGTACGGTGTTGCATCAGGCGTCAGCAGGCTACTGCCGCAGTCAGGCGAGCTTGAGGCTTCCAGCGATCCTGTCCAGCTCCGGGCTCTCACCGACCAGGGTGAGAATGAACGCCTTGTCGCGACGCACCACGTAGAGCTGCGACTCCTGGAGCACGACATTGCCGTCGTCTCCCGGGAACGGCACACGGAACCGTTGGCGGATGGCCGGGAGCCCGTCGACGGTGGCCGGCTCCCGGTTCAGGTCGGTGGCCCCCGTCTCGCGCAGGCGGAGCCCGGCGTTCACGGCGAGGTCCTCGAGGCTGGAATCGGCCTCGAGCACGATCAGGTTGGCCGTCGATCCAGTGGCCGGATCCACGGCTACCACGTTGGCGCCGTTGCGCACCACCGACTTGAGCTGGGTGAGCGAGACCGACACCTTGTCGCTCTGCTTGCGGACCTCCTCGGCGGCGGCGTCGAAGCTGATCAGGTCGGTCGGGAGCTGTCGCCAGGACTCGGGCAGGCTGAGGGCGAAGCCGGACTTGGCGTCGCTCGCCACCGTGAAGCCGGGTGCGGCGGCGGTGTCGAGAGTGCGGAGGGGGGGGCCGTCGTCGTCGGAGCCGCAGGCCACGACAGCGACGATCAGAACGGTCCCTACCAACAGGCGTGGTGCGCGCACGCGTCGTCTTTCTGTCGCTCGGTCAAGCCGGTGAACGCTACCCCTCAGGAACCAGCGACACTTCTCGACCAGCGGAGGACCTTGCTCGTACCGTTCTCGAGCGTGGTCCACGCCTGCCAGCCGAGCTGCTGTGCCGCCCGACCAGGGTCGAGGGCCGAACGGGCCAGCTCGCCGGGCCGCGCCGGCGCATGGATCGCTCTGGCGGTGTCGCCGGCGAGAGAGGCCATGGTCTCGTAGAGCGTGTTGACGGACACCTCGGAGCCGGTGCCGATGTTCATGAGCAGGCCGTCGCCCCTCGTGGCCGCCCGGGCAAAGGCATCGACCACATCGTCGACGAAGACGAAGTCACGGGTCTGGCGGCCGTCGCCGTAGATCGTGCACTGGCGACCGGCGAGGAGCAGCCCGGCGAAGATGGCCACCACACCGGCCTCCCCGTGAGGGTCCTGGCGCGGCCCGTAGACGTTGCCCAGGGCCAGCGCGGTGTACTCGATGCCGTGAAGCTCACGGTAGGCGGCGAGGTAGTCGCCCGCCGCCTTCTTGGATACGCCGTACGGGGACAGGGGGCGTTGGGGCGCCGTCTCCCGGACCGGGAGCTGCGGCGGCTCGCCGTAGAGCGTCCCACCACTGGCGGCGAAGACGACCTTGCGGGAGCCGGCCACCCGCGCCCCCTCGAGCACGTTGACGGTGCCCAGGATGTTGACCTCGGCGTCGAAGCCCGGCCGCTCCACCGACACCCGCACGTCGGCCTGGGCAGCGAGGTGGAACACCGCTTCGGGTCGACGGTGGCCCATGAGCTCGACGAGCCCGTCGGAGCGGATGTCGAGGCGGTGGAACGTGAGCTCGTAGTTGGGGTTCGACCGGGCGTCGGCCAGGTTGGTCAATGATCCCGTCGAGAGGTCGTCGACCACGTCGACGGCGTGGCCCTCGGCGAGCAGGCGGTCGACGAGCGTCGACCCGATGAACCCGGCGCCGCCGGTGACGAGAGCCTGCACGTCAGACGTCGGCCGGCACGCGCGTTCCGTGCAACTGGGCTCCCGGCTCGATATCGACCCCGGGGCCGACGACGGTGAGCCCCGAAAGCGACGCCTTCTCCCCGACCACGGCCTGCTCACCGATCAGGCAGCGCTCGACGCTGGCTCCGGCCCGTACGACCGCGCCAGGGAGCAGCACCGACTCCCGCACCGACGCCCTCTCGTGGACCCGCGCGCCGGCCCCGACGACCGACCGCTCGACGTGGGCCCCTGCCTCGACATAGGCGGCCGGACCCAGAAGCGCCGGGCCCCGGACGTCGCCGCGGACGAGCGCCGAGCCGATGGTCCAGACGCCGTCCCCCCTGTCGGTGGCACCCGGCGCGGGTGGGCCGGGGCGTCTCCCGTCCACCAGGTCGAGCTGGCAGCGCAGGAAGCGTTCGGGCGTGCCGGTGTCGGTCCAGTAGGCGGGAGAGGCCATGGCGTAGAGCGAGCCGTCGGCGGTCATGGCCGGGAAGACCTCCCGCTCGATGGACAACGCCCTCGCCTCGGGGATGCGGTCGAGCACCACCGCCTCGAGCACGTATATGCCGGCGTTCACCATCCCGGAGGCGCCCCCTTCCAGCGTGTCGGGTGCCGGTTTCTCGACGAAGGCGTCGACCCTTCCGTCAGCGTCGGTGACGACCAGGCCGAAGGTCGACGGGTCAGCGACGGCGCTCAGGGCCAGCGTGCCCTCGGCGTCGTGCTCGGTGTGGAAGGCGACCAGGGCGGGAAGGTCGAGATCGGTGAGGACGTCGCCGTTGACGGCGACGAACCGCTCGTCGATGCCGGCGGTCCTGGCCGCGAACGCCAGAGCGCCGCCGGTGCCCAGGGGCTCGGCCTCGATCACCGACGTAATCCGTATGCCTCGGGAGTGGGCGCCCGAGAGTGCATCGAGGAAGGCGTCGGCCCGGTAGCCCAGCGAGAGGATCGCCTCGGTGACCCCGTTGGCGGCCAGGTGCGCGAGCACCCTCTGGATCATCGGGACCTCGGCGATCGGGAGCATCTGCTTGGGGAGCGCGAGCGTAAGGGGCCGGAGGCGCGTTCCCGCGCCCCCGACCAGCACGACGGCCCTCATGGGGAGCTGCGCGTGAAGGTGTCCGGGGGGCTGTCCGGGAAGTTCCGAGGTGAGTTGCCCGGACGTGCGGTGCCCGGAGGTGCGGTGTCCGGAGGCGCGGTGTCCGGAGGTGCGGTCTGCGGTGGCGCGGTCGGCGGTGGCGTGGTGGCGGAGGGGTCCGGGGGCACCGTGGTGTCGCCGCCGACGGTCGTGGGCGCCGATCCCGGGGTCGTCGACGTCGTGGCGCCGGGAACGTCGGTGAGCTTGTCGAGGTTGGGGGCGGACGGCGGCCGGGGGATGTCCTCACCATCGGGCAGGAAGGCGATGGTGATGAGTTGCCCGTCGGTCGGTCGGAGGTCGCTCGGGTCACCGGGGACCACGGATCCCTCGGCGCCAGGGTCCTTCGACGGCCAGGTCTTCACCCGGACCTGCGCCGGCTTGTCGCCGCATTTCTCACCGGTCTTCTTGGCGTCCTGGCCGGGAAGGGCGATCTCGGTGGTGCTGACCTTGGCGGTGACGGCGTCGAAGTACACGCCCAGCGTCGCGTTGCCCCCCGCTGACTTGGACCGGAAGGGGTGGATGTGCACGATGCCGTCACCGTGGGAGTGGATCCCGAGGGGGTCGGCCTGGTCGGCGATGTCGGGGAGGAACTGGCCGCACACGTTGAAGCCGAGGGCGGCATGCCAGTGGTCACCCGACTTCCCGTCACCCGCCGCCCGCGGGGGGGTATCGTCGCTGGTCCTGGCGTTCTGCTGCACCTTCGAGAAGGCCACGCCCGTGGTGCCCAGGATCACGACCATGCCGATGAACAACGGCCAGAACCACGACGTCGTCCCCCGCTTGGTTCGACCGCCGCCCGTGCGGGCGACGCGCGACACCTTCTTGCTCGAGGACGCCTTTCCCATGGGTCGAACCTACCGCACGACAGTCCTCCACCCGCTCCGCCCGGCTCGTCGCGGGAGCCCCCCGGGCGCTCCGATCCCGGCGGCCCGGTGGGCCCACGCCAGCACCGTCCGCACCGCCAGGCCGGCGGCGACGACCGGCAGGACCGCCCGTCTGGGCCCCGTCGTGGTCTTCGTCGCGAACCGCAGGAGCGACCGGTGGTGGGCAGCGATCATGCGGTACGGGGCCAACTCGCTCGACACCCCGACGGTGTGCGTCACCCTTGCCGACGGTTCGTAGCCGACCCGCCAACCGGCACGCCACAGGCGCCAGCACAGGTCGACGTCCTCGACGTACATGAAATACGCCTCGTCGAAGCCGCCCACCGCGTCGAAGGCCGTCCGCCGGACGAGCATGCACGTGCCCGAGACCCAGTCGACGGGTCCTGACCAACCGTGATCCGCGTCCAGCCTGCGGTAGTCACGGGTGAATCGGTTGTCGGGCCGCACCAGGCCCACGAACGCGTGCCCGGCGGCGACGGCCAGGTTGGGGAACCGGCGGGCTGACGGGTACAGCGTGCCGTCGAGGTTCTCGACGCGCGGCCCGACGACGGCCGCCCGGTCGTCGGCGTCGAGGGCGGCGGCGAGTGCCCCGACCGCCCCGGCGTGGACGACAACATCGGGGTTGAGGATCAGCACGTACGTTGCCGCCGTGGCGGCGACGCCCCGGTTGGCCGCCGTGCCGAACCCCAGGTTGGCCCCGGTCTCGACGTAGGTGGCCTCGGGGTCGTCGGCGGCGAGGGCCTCCTTCGATCCGTCGGTCGAGTCGTTGTCGACCACGATCACGTCGGTGACGCCCTCGGCGCGGAGGCTGCGGACGCACTCGAGCAGATGGCCCCGTGCGTTGTAGTTGACGACGACTGCACCCAGCGACAGTGTGGTCGCTGCGGTGCTCACGGCAGGCGGCGGAAGCGGTAACGGACCACGGTGCGGAGCACCTGGAAGCTGTCTGTCCAGGTGTACTTCTGACCCTCGGCGCGGTCACGCATCACGTAGCCGATGGGCACCTCGTAGATGCGGTGCCCGTTGCGGAGGAGCTTGGCCGTGAACTCGGGCTCGAAGCCGAAACCGTCGGATTCCAGGGTCATGCCGTCGAGCACGCGGCGGTCGAACACCTTGTAGCCGGTGAGCATGTCGGAAAGGGTCGTGTCGTACAGGACGTCGGTGACCAGCGAGAGGAAACGGCTCCCGGCCCGCCGCCGGAGCGACGTGTTCATGCCCTCTCCGTCGAAGCGGCTGCCGTAGACTATCGTGGCGTCGCCGTCGAGGACGGGTCGCAGGAGGTTCGGCCAGTCCTTGGGGTCGTATTCGAGGTCGGCGTCCTGGATGAGCACCAGATCGCCGCGGGCGTGGTCGAGGCCGGTGCGTATGGCTGCGCCCTTCCCCCGGTTGGTCTCGTGGCGAAGAACCCGCACCGTGGAGTCCTCGATGGCGGCCAGCACCTTGTCGGTGCCGTCGGTCGACCCGTCGTCGACCATGAGGACCTGAAGGTCGAGGGGAATATCGACCAGACGCATGCGCCGGACGACCTCGGCCACGGTGTTGCGCTCGTTGAACACGGGCACGATCACCGACAGCGTGCGGTACCGCTTCTCGTCGGCGGCCATGATCTCAGCCATGCCGCGGACCCACGCCGGTCGACCCCTGTGCGAAGTACTCGGCGGTGCGGGTGAGGCCTTCGACCAGCTCGACCTCGGGCGACCACGCGAGCACTCGCTGTGCCAGGCTGATGTCGGGCTTGCGCTGGGTGGGGTCGTCGACGGGAAGGGGTTCGAAGGTGAGCTCGGACGACGATCCGGTGACCTCCAGCACGGTCTCGGCCAGCTGGCGGATGGTGTACTCGTTGGGGTTGCCGATGTTCATGGGTCCCACGTGGTCGCAGTCGAGAAGGCCCAGGATGCCCCGGACCTCGTCGTCGACGAAGCAGAAGCTGCGGGTCTGGCTGCCGTCGCCGTAGATCGTGATCGGTTTCCCGGCCAGCGCCTGCACCAGGAAGTTGGACACCGCCCGCCCGTCGTCGGGCCTCATCCGGGGCCCGTAGGTGTTGAAGATGCGAACGATGCGCACGTCGATCCCGTGGAAGCGGTGGTACGCCATCGTCACCGCCTCGGCGAAGCGCTTGGCCTCGTCGTAGACGCCGCGCGGCCCGACGGGGTTCACGTTGCCCCAGTAGCTCTCCGGTTGGGGGTGCACCAGCGGGTCGCCGTAGACCTCGCTGGTCGACGCCAGCAGGTAGCGGGCGCCCTTCTCCTTGGCCAGCCCCAGCGTGTGCTGCGTGCCCCGGCTGCCGACCTTCAGGATGGGGATCGGGATGCGCTCGAAGTCGGCGGGCGAGGCGGGGCTGGCGAAGTGCAGCACCGCGTCGACCCGGCCGCTCACGTGGACGTAGTTGCTGACGTCGTGGTGCATGAAGACGAATGCCTTGTCGCCGAAGAGCGCCTCGATGTTGTGGATCGATCCCGTGATGAGGTTGTCGATGGCGACCACCTCCTCACCGGCGGCCAGCAGCTCGCGACAGAGATGCGACCCGACGAATCCCGCCCCCCCGGTGACGACGATCCTCCGGCCGCTCATCGACCGATCCCCTCATAGGTGAAACCGAGGCGGCGGCAGGCGGCGGGGTCGAGGAGGTTGCGGGCGTCGACGATGTGGGGTACGGCGAGAAGTCCCTTCACTTTGGAGAGATCGAGGCGGCGGAACTCGTCCCACTCAGTGAGCACGGCCAGCACCGCAGCGCCGTCGCACGCGGCGTACGGGTCGGCGACGACCTCGATCCCGTCGAGGCCGGCACGATCGGACCCGGGCTCGATGGCGGGGTCGTAGGCCCGGATGCGGGCGCCCATGGCGCGGAGGCGCCTCAGGACCTCGAGAGACGGGGAGTCGCGAAGGTCGTCGGTGCGGGCCTTGAAGGTGAGCCCCCACACGGCGACGAGCCCGCCTTCGACACCGCCCCCGGCGTTGCGGGCGATCTTCGCCGCCACCCGTTCGAACTGGTCGTCGTTCACCGTCTGGACGCCGCGCAGGAGCCCGAACTCGTAACCGGAGTCCTCGGCGATGCGGATCAGGGCGCTCGTGTCCTTGGGGAAACACGAACCGCCCCAACCAGGGCCGGGGCGCAGGAACTCGAACCCGATGCGGCGGTCGTAGCCCATCCCCAGCACCACGTCGCGCACGTCGGCGCCCACTGCCTCGCACACGTTGGCCACGGCGTTGACGAACGAGACCTTGGTGGCGAGGAACGCGTTGCAGGCGTACTTGATCGTCTCGGCCGTCGCCGGATCGGTGACGATCACCGGCGCCGCGACCGACACGAACAGGGCCGACACCCGCCCGGCCGCGGCCTGGTCCTCGGTGCCGACCACGATCCGGTCGGGGTTCAGGAAATCGGCCACCGCCGACCCTTCGCGGAGGAATTCGGGGTTGGAGACCACGGCCACATCGTCGCGTCCGAGGACCTCCTCGACGACACGGGTGGAGCCCACCGGCACGGTCGACTTGTTCACCACGATTGCCTCTGGAGGAAGGACCGGTCCGATCTCGGCGGCCGCCGCCCGCAGGTAGGAAAGGTCGGCGGAGCCGTCGGCGGCCTGGGGGGTCGGCACGCACAGATAGGCGAACTCACACGACCCGGCCGCGGCGGCGGCCCCCAGGACGAACGAGAGACGGCCTCCGTCGATGCCTTCTCGGACCAGCTCGGGCAAACCTGCCTCGAGGATGGGGACGTCGCCCCGCCGCAGGCGCTCGATCTTCTCCGGCACCACGTCGGCACAGACGACGTGATGGCCGAGGTGGGCGAAGCAGGCTCCGGTCGTGAGCCCCACGTACCCCGTGCCGATGACGGCGATGCGGCTCATCCGGCCATCGCCAACAGCTGGGGTACCAGGCGCTCGAGGGCGTCGTGGTGGTCGGGCAGCAGGGGCATTCCCGCCAGGCGCAGGGCGGCGTTGTCGAGCACCCCGTACGCAGGGCGAGGAGCGGTGCGGGGCGGGTCCAGATCGGTGGTGGCGATGGGCTGTACGAGGTCGGCGTCGAGCCGGGCGGCGCCCACGATGTCGGCGGCGAGCCGGTACCAGGTGGTCGGGCCCTGGTTGGTTGCGTGGTAGACGCCGGCCATACGGGAGACAACCAGCCGGCGGATCAGCATGGCCAGGTCACCGGCGTGGGTGAAGCACCCGTGCTGGTCGTCGACTACTCGCAGCTCGTCTCCTCGGGCGGCTTTCGCCAGCACCGTCTTGACGAAGTTCCGGCCATGGCGCCCGCACACCCACGACGTCCGGACGACAGTGTCTTCCGCGTCCATCTCCATCTCGCCACCGAGCTTCGACCGTCCGTAGACCGAGAGTGGGTTGGGGCTGTCCCACTCGGTGTAGGGCCGTGCGGCGGTGCCGTCGAAGACGTAGTCGGTGGAGACATAGCAGACCCGCGCCCCGAGGAGCCGGGCTGCGGCAACCACGTTCCGCGTGCCCAGGGCGTTGACCCGCAGCGCCCGGTCGGGATCGGATTCGCACCCGTCGACGTCGGTCCACGCCGCGGCGTGGACGACGGCATCGGGACGCACCGCACCGACGACCTGGAGCACCTGCTCGCGATCGCCGACGTCCAGATCGGTCACGTCACACGCGGTGAGCTCGTGGCCTTCGAAGACGTCGAGCACTTCCCGACCGAGCTGGCCGGCGGCGCCAGTAACGAGAACTCGCACCAGCTAGCCGACCGGCGGGGTGGGCCCGCCGGTCCATTCCGTCTCCCGTACCGGCGCCCGCTCCCGGAGGGGCTCCCACCAGTAGCGGTTCGCCGCGTACCAGGCCACGGTGGCGGCCAGGCCGGCGCCGAAATCGATCTCGGGGCGCCAGCCGAGCTCGGCGGAGATCTTGGTCGAGTCGAGGAGGTAGCGGCGGTCGTGGCCCGGGCGGTCGGGCACGATCGTCTTCAGGTCGTCGGGCTTGCCCAGCGCCTCGAGCACCACGTCGGCGATGTCCTCGATGCTCCTTTCCACCCCGCTACCGACGTTGTAGGTCTCGCCCACCCGCCCCCGCTCTAGGACGGCCTCGACGGCCCGGCAGTGATCGTCGACGTGCAGCCACTCCCGGCGGTTCCTGGTCGATGCGTACATGGGGAGGGGGTCGTCGTCGAGTGCACGGGTCGCGAAGAGGGGGATGACCTTCTCGGGGAACTGGTAGGGGCCGTAGTTGTTGCAGCAGTTCGTGATCGTGACGGGAAGGTCGAAGCTCTCGTAGTAGGCACGCACGGCGTGATCGGCTCCGGCCTTGGAGGCGTTGTACGGCGTGCGGGGCCGGTACGGCGATTCCTCGGTGAAGGCCTCCCCGGTGTCGAGGTCGAGGTCGCCGTAGACCTCGCAGGTGGAGATGTGGTGGAAGCGGCCGACGCCGGAGCTCCGGGCCGCCTCGAGGAGGACCTGCGTTCCCACGACGTTGGTGCGGAAGAACAGGCTGGGATCGAGCACCGCCAAACTGTTGTGCGACTCGGCAGCGAAGTTGACGACCGTGTCGACGTCCTCGTCGAGCAGCACCTTCTCCGTCTGGTCGGGGTCGGCGATGTCACCCTCGACGAAGCCGATGCGGTCGTCGCCGAGGTCGTCGAGGTTCGCCCGGTTGCCGGCATAGGTGAGCTTGTCGAACACGACGAGGCGGTCGTGGGGATGGCGCGCGGCCCAGTATCGGACGAAGTTCGAGCCGATGAAGCCCGCTCCTCCGGTGACGAGGAGGTTCATGGGGGACAAAGCTACAGCGGTCGACACCGTCTCCCGCCGGGGCGGGTCTAGCAGGACTGTTCGACGGGGTCGCCCTTCGGTTCGGGCGCCGGGGAGCTCGTGTCCTTGGCGCCGGCCGGTTTCGGCGGCGGCGGCGGGGTGGTCGTGGGCGCAGGGGCGGCGGCGTCCGCCGGCGCGGACCGCACACCGGCGAAGTCCGAGCCCACCACCACGGTGGCGTCGACCGTCCGCAAGGAGGCGTCCTCCTGAACGGTGGCCCCCGCCCCGAGGTAGCGGGCCAGCAGGGTGGCCTTGGCCTTCTGGCCGGTCGCGTGGCGGACGACGGTGCGGCGGTAGTTGTAGTTGTCGGCGTCGCCCTTGTCGGCGAGGTTGAACCCGGCCCCGACCAGGGCTTCACCGGCCGTGGCCGCGGCTCCGTCGGCCCCGCTCCCGTTGAGCACCCGCACCCGCACGTCACCCGGGCGAACCTCGGCGGCATCTGCTTCGACGCCATTCAGGCGGTCGATCGCCGCCTGGGCCTTCTCCCGGTCGAGACGGAGCACCGACGCCCCGCCGATGGTGGCGGGAGTGGTCGGCAGGGTTTGCATGTCGACAGTGTCGGCGTCGAGGGACCGGAACCGCCGGGCCACGCGGGCCAGGTCGGAGGTCGACATCGCCGAGTCGATGGTGACGTCGTCGACCCCGATGCCGATGATCCGGTTGAGGGTGAAGGGGTTGGTCAGCCCCGACGACACCGCCTTCTTCATCATCCGGCGGATGAAGTCCTGCTGGCGTTGGATGCGTCCGAGGTCGGATGTGGGGTCCTTGCGCCACTGTCCCGACTCGAAGTACTCGTACTGCCGACTGCGCACCCAGGCCAGGGACTGGTCGCCTCTGAACGTGATGCAGCCCGGCTCGGAGATGTCGAGCCCACTGCCTTTGTCGCGGGCCGGCGCCGGCACGTACACGTCGACCCCGCCGACGGTCTCGACGATGTCGCGAAAGCCGACGAAGTCGATCTCCATGTAGTGGTTGATCTGGATGCTGAGGTTGTCCGTGATCGTCTGAATCAGCCCCTGGGGCCCGCCGGAGGCGAAGGCGGTGTTGATCCGGTCGGACCGGTTGGTGCCCGCCACCTTCACGTAGAGGTCGCGGGGGACCGACATGATGGCCGCCTTCTTCTGCCGGGCGTCGACGTGCAGCACCATGATCGTGTCGCTGCGCTGGCCGCTGACCTGGTTCTTGCCCGCCTGGTCGGCCAGGTTGCCCGTGAGACGGTCACGGCTGTCGGAGCCCACGAGCAGGACGTTCATCACCGCCCCGTCGTCCTCGGCCAGCGCCGGGAGGTCGACCCTGTTGATCTGGCCCATTCGCCAGCGCAGGTAGAGCCATCCTCCCGCCGAGGCGACGAGGGCGACGACGAGCAACGCGCACGTGCCGAAGACCAACCGCCGACGCCAGAGGGGGGCGCGGACCCCCCGTGGCGGCCGATTGCGGGGGGGGCGAGGACGAGGACGCGGGCGCGACGAAGGACTCAGGTCCGCCAGACGGTCCATCGCCGTCTCGCGCGCCGGACGACGCCGAAGGTCCTCGGGAGCGGCCACGCATCCGAGGCTAGCCGTGAGGTCCGTCACACCGTTATCGGGATCAGGGTCGGCGCGACGCCCATAGGCTGGGCCCCGTGGCCGTTCCCGCCGATCTCGCCGTGGTCGGTGGCCGCCTCTTCACGGGGCTCGTCGACGTCGCGTCCGACCTCGGCGTCCTCGACGGCGAGGGGGTCTGGGTGGTGGTGCTGCCCTTCGACGCCCCCCCAGTGTGTGCCCGGTTCACCGACGTCGGGCCCGCCCCGCCGTGGTCGGCCCCGGAGTGGGACGTGTCGTCGTGGTCGGGCCTCGACGCGCCGGCATGGAGGTCGAGCCTCGACCGTCACGGCCACGCCAAGGGCGTCACGGTCATCCGCGAGGCGATCGTCGCCGGTGACGTCTACCAGGTGAACCTCTGCCGGCGCCTGTCGACGGAGGTCGACCCGCAGGCCGACGTCCTCTCTCTGGGAGCGGCTCTCGCGGTCGGGAACCCCGCCCCTCACAGTGCCATCGTCCGACTGCCGTCGGCTGGCCTGGCCGTGGCGTCGGCGTCGCCGGAGTGCTTCCTGCGACGGCGTGGCCGGGTCATCGAGTCGAGGCCCATCAAGGGCACCGCCACCAACGTGGCGGGGTTGAGCGGCAAGGACCGGGCCGAGAACGTCATGATCGTCGACCTCGTCCGCAACGATCTCGGACGGGTGTGCGAGCACGGGTCGGTGGAGGTGACCGGTCTGTGCGAGGTCGAGCGCCATCCAGGGCTGGCCCACCTGGTGAGCACCGTGCGCGGGCATCTTCGCCCCGAGGTCGACTGGGCCGGGATACTCGAGGCCACCTTCCCTCCCGGGTCGGTGACCGGTGCCCCCAAGCTCGCCGCTCTCGATCTGATCGCCGCCCTCGAACCCGTGCCGAGAGGGGTGTACTGCGGGGCGGTCGGATGGGTGGACGCCGCCAGCGGCGACGGCGACCTCAACGTGGCCATCCGCACCTTCTGGTTGGCCGACGGCCTACTGCACCTGGGAACGGGCGGCGGCATCACCTGGGACTCGGTTCCGCGCCACGAGTGGGAGGAGACCGAGCTCAAGGCCCGTGGCCTGCTCGGTGTCGCCGCCGGGCCGTGACCTCGTCGGTGATCGTCTGGGTCGACGGCGATCTGCTCCCCGTGGAGCAGGCCCGGGTGTCGCCGCTCGACCACGCCGTGCTCACCGGCGACGGTGTGTTCGAGACGCTGCGCGTGTACCGGGGCGTCCCCTTCGCCGTCCGGCGCCATCTCGACCGCCTCGCCCGGTCGGCCGCCGGCCTCCGCCTGCCCCTGCCCGATCCGGCGATGATCCGCTCGGCTCTGGACGAAGTGGTGCGCGCCAACGACTTCGCCGAGTGCCGCCTGCGGGTCACGGTCACTGGTGGAGTGGGGTCGCTGGGCTCCGACCGGGCCGAGGTCCGGCCTACGGTCATCGTGGCCGCCGCACCGCTCACCGCATGGGCGCCGCTGACCGACGTGGTCGTCGTCCCCTGGCCCCGCAACGAGCGGGGGGCCATGGTGGGCGTCAAGACGGTGTCCTACGCCGAGAACGTGGTGGCCCTCGCCTATGCCCGCGAGCGCGGGGCGGGCGAGGCGGTCTTCGGGAACTTGAGGGGCGACCTGTGCGAGGGCACCGGCACCAACGTCTTCGTCGGCACGGGCGGGCGGCTGACGACGCCTCCGCTGTCGGCCGGCTGCCTGGCGGGTGTCACCCGCGAGCTGCTGGCCGAGCTGGTCGACGTCGACGAGGTCGACCTGCCCCTGTCGTCGCTGGCCGCGGCCCACGAGGCCTTCGTCACCTCCAGCACGCGAGAGGTGCAGCCCATCAGGGCGGTGGACGGCGCCGTCCTGGCGGCGGCGCCGGGCCCCTTGACGCGTTCGGCCGCCGCCGCGTTTTCCGCCCTGTTGGCCCGCGACCTCGACCCCTGACCCGCCCCCACCGGTTCTGGGTGAGAAGGCGGTGCTGTATCTTTCTGACCCTTACCGGAACCGGTGGTCGCCCGGGCGCACGTGGTCGACGTCGCCGGCGGAGACCACCTCGGTGCGATCGTCGGCGCTCACCACGAGGCTCCCTGCGGGCGTGACGTCGGTGGCCCGCCCCTCGAGCACGTGCGCCCCGGGGCGAAGGATCCGAACGTCGCGGCCGAGGGTGACGCAGCGCCCCCGGAACTCGTCGAGTACCCGGTGGCGTCCCGCTGCGTTCGACAGTCGGGCGTAGTGGAGCTCCAGGCGGTCGAGGAAGGCGGCCAGCAACTCGTCGCGGTCGACCGGTCGCTCCGTCACCTCGTCGGCGGCGACCGCACCCGGCACGGGCACCGGACCGGTGACGTTGAGGCCGAGACCCAGCACCACTGCGGGCGGGTTCGCCCCGCCGGCCACGACCTCGGCGAGGATCCCGCCGACCTTGTGCCCGCCGACCACGAGGTCGTTGGGCCACTTGAGGCCGGGAAGGAACCCGGCGGCGTCGAGGCAGGCGTCGGCCGCCGCCATCCCGCCGGCGACGGCCACCAGGGTGGTCGGCCCGCTCCCGGGGGCAGGGCGGGTGAGGACCGAGACGAGGAGCGACGATCCGGGCCGGGTATCCCACGACCGCCCCCTGCGGCCCCTCCCGGCGGTCTGGTGGTCGGCGACCACGACCACCCCCTCGGGTGCCCCGAGGCGCGCCAACTCGGCGGCGAGCTGGTTCGTGGAACCCACCTCGCGGTGGCGCCGCACGTCGGAGAACCGGGTGCCGCCCGAGCGTCCTCTGGCGTTCCGGGTCGTCACCCCTGCACGATAGGGCCCGTGTTCTCCAAGGTGCTGGTGGCCAATCGGGGTGAGATCGCCGTCCGAGTGATGCGGACATGCCGCGAGTTGGGCGTGGCGACCGTGGCTGTCTACTCCGATGTCGACCGCCACTCCATGCACGTCCGGCTGGCCGACGAGGCCTGGGCCCTCGGCGGCCGGACCGCGGCGGAGAGTTACCTCAACACCGATGCGATCCTCGGCGTGGCCCGCCGCAGCGGCGCCGACGCCCTGCACCCGGGGTACGGGTTCTTCTCCGAGAACGCCGAGTTCGCCCGGGCCGTCTCCGAAGCGGGAGTTGTGTACGTCGGCCCGCCGCCCGACGCGATGGCGCTGATGGGCGACAAGATCTCCTCCCGCCGAACGGCCATCGTCGCCGGTCTGACCGTCGTGCCCGGCACGTCGTCGCCCGTGGAGTCTGAGGACGAGGTGGTCGCGTTCGGCGACGAGCACGGCTGGCCGGTGGCCGTCAAGGCTGCCTACGGGGGCGGTGGCCGGGGTATGCGTGTGGTGCTCGATGCGGCGGCCGTGCACGTCGGCCTCGACGCCGCCCGGCGCGAGAGCCACGCCTATTTCGGTCGCGACGAGGTCTACCTCGAGCGGTACCTGGCCCGGCCCCGCCACGTCGAGGTGCAGGTGTTCGCCGACAGCCAGGGTGGTGCCGTCTGGCTGGGCGAGCGCGACTGCTCCTGCCAGCGGCGCCACCAGAAGCTGGTGGAGGAGAGCCCGTCGCCGGGGCTGCCGGACGACGTGCGGCAGGCGATGGGCGAAGCGGCCGTGGCGTTGGCCCGCGCGTGCGGCTACGTCAACGCCGGCACCGTCGAGTTCCTGTACGAGGACGGGGCCTGGTACTTCCTCGAGATGAACGCCCGCCTCCAGGTGGAGCACCCGGTAACCGAGATGGTGTGCGGCAGGGACCTGGTGGCCGAGCAGCTGAGGGTCGCCGCCGGTGAGCCTCTCTCGATCGACCAGGAGTCAATCGAGCGCCGGGGCCACGCCATCGAGTGCCGGCTGAACGCCGAGGATCCGGCGGGGGGCCGGTTCATCCCCTCGCCGGGGACCATCACCCGTCTCTCGTACCCGGGCGGGTACGGCGTGCGGGTCGATGCCGGCTATGCCTCCGGTGACACCGTGAGCCAGCATTACGACAATCTGCTGGCGAAGGTGCTTGCCTGGGGCCACGACCGGGAGGAGGCGCGCCAGCGCCTCATCCGTGCCTTGAAGGAGACGGTCGTCGCGGGCGTGACGACCAATGTCGCCGCCCATCTGGCCATTCTCGAGCATCCCGATTTCGTCAACGGCGAGCACTCGACCAGTTGGGTCGACGAGCGACTCGACCTCTCGGCGATCCTACCGGTCGGCGGCGGCGGGGGAGGGGAGGTCGGACGCACGGCTCCTCTGCCGCGCGACGTCGACGTGGAGGTCGAGGGTCGGCGGTACCAGGTGCGTGTTTGGACCCCCGACGACACTGTGCCGTCGGGGCCGGTCACCCCCAAGGCGAGGGCCCGGCGACACGGCCCCGGGGGCGCCGAGGTCGCGGGACCGGGCCAGGTGCCCGCCCCGATGCAGGGGACGATCGTCGAGGTGCTCGTCTCGGTGGGCGACCAGGTCGAGGCGGGCAAGTCCGTCTGCGTGCTCGAGGCCATGAAGATGGAGAACCTGGTCAGCGCCGACCGGGCGGGCACCGTCGTCGAATTGCGCGTGTCGCCCGGCGACACGGTCGGCGCCGGCGACGTCGTCGTCGTAATCGGGTAGGCGTCCCGCCCGGCGGCCGATATGAGCGGCTGACACAAGGGGCAGTTCGAACCGGTCGGCCCCGGACGACCCTCCGCCAATGAAACGTCAATCCAGACGAACGGTTGGCACCGGATGAACGTTCAACGGTGCGAGCGACGTGCAGTTCGCACCCGGAGCACCTGCCAAGACCCTCCGGAGCTCCGACGCCATCGTCGCACGGCAGACCCGAACGGCGGCCGATCCGAGAGCCGGGTTTGCCGCCAGGAACCAACCGTCCTTGTGCGTCTCGACGTTCGCACCGTGAACGCAACAGGACGACCGCGGACGAACCCGTCGACCACAACAGGAGGAATTCACACAGATGAAACGACATGGAAGGTCCCGGCGCCCCTCGGCGGTGCTGGCCCTCGTCGCTGCGGGCGCCCTGACACTCGCGGCGTGCGGCGGCGGCTCCGACGACACACCCGACGTCAGCGGCAGTGGAAGCGGCAGTTCGAGCTCGAAGGCAGCGGGCGGGCCCTCGGCCTCGTTCCTCGCCCTGAAGGCTCGAGCACCAGCGTCGATCTCGACCCCGCCACCGTAAAGGTGCTCACCGACAACAAGATCGCCGTCGCTCCCATCGAGCCGGCCACCGTCTCCACCAACGGCGGCACTACGACGGTCAGCTTCCCGATCACCGAGGGCTACGTGGGCGTCTACCCGACGTCGCAGCCCAACTACATCCGTGGCACCTTCAGCCACTCCGGTGGCCTCAAGCTCACCGCCGGCGGCAAGTCTCTCGACCTCACCGACTTCATCGTGAACCCCGGTACGTCGTCGCTCACGGCCACGGTTGCAGGCAAGAGCGCAGCGCCGGTTCTCGACCTCGACGGCACCAACCTCAAGGTGACCAAGGACGGGGCCAACACCAGGCTCGACGGCACCATCGCCAAGATCTCCCAGACGGGCGCCGATGCCCTGAACAAGACCTTCGGCGTGTCGCTGTTCAAGGGTGGGATCCCCCTGGGTGTCGTGCACGTTGTCGCCAACGGCACCGCCGGTCCCGGCGGCGCTCCCACCGCCGAGCTCCTCGCCCTCGAGGGCGTGGCCACCAGCGTGGACCTCGACCCCGCCACCGTCAAGGTGCTGACCGACAACAAGGTCAGCGTCGCCCCGGTGGAGCCGGCCACGGTCTCCGAGAGTGGTGGGATCACGAGCGTAAGCTTCCCGATCAGCGAGGGCTACGTGGCCGTCTACCCGGCCAGCGAGCCCAACTACATCCGGGGAGCGTTCAGCCACACCGGTGGGCTCAAGTTCAGCGCCGGCGGCAAGTCGATCACCGTGACCGACTTCATCGTCAATCCCGGCACGTCGACCCTCAGCGCCACCGTCGAGGGCAAGGGCGTCGCAAAGATCCTCGACCTCGATGGTACCAACGTGAAGGTCAGCCAGGACGGCAAGAACACCAAGCTCGACGGCACCATCGCCAAGCTGTCGCAGACCGGTGCCGACGCCCTGAACAAGACCTTCAACGTCTCACTGTTCAAGGCGGGAATCCCCCTCGGCATGGTCCACGTCGTCGCCACCGGGACGCCGGCCCCCGCAGGCAAGTAGCTCCCTTCCGGGAGGAAACAGGGACCCGCAGCCGGGCCTTGTCAGAGAGGGGCGGTCGCCACCGGCGACCGCCCCTCTCGGGCGTTGGGGCGCGTGCGAGCAGGACCGGCGGGCGGCGGGACCGTCGGGCGGCCGGGATCGTCGAGTGATGCCCCGGCCTCAGCGGGTCAGCTCCATCCGCCAGAAGAGGAGGCCGCGGGTTGGGCCGATCGCCAGCCTGCATGCGTCGGGGCAGGCGGGTTGGGTGTAGGCGTCGACGCTGGCGATGCCGGACACGCCGCTGAGCCCCCGGCGGGCGTCGTAGCCGAGGTCGGCGGGTCTGCTGTTGAAGTGGGTGGAGAACCCGGTGACCCAGCCGTTGGCGTGGGGGTCTCCGACCGCCCATGCCGGTGACACGGTCATCGCGACCCGCCCGTCGTGGTAGCGGAAGGTGAACGGGCTGTCGTCGTCGTGCTGGTTCACGAACCGGTCCTCGTTGGGAGCGATGGCCTGAAACGCCGGGGCGAACATGTCTGCCGCGTCGCCCTCGACGACGATCTGCGCTGAGCCGCGGGTGGCCCGGCCGGTGCCGATCGACGGTCCCTCGACGTGGTGGAGGGAGCGCTCGGTGACTTGTGCCGGGTCACAGCTGTTGAAGTGGCGATCGCCCCTGTAGGCGTTGCGGGCCGTTGCCCGGCAACCGGGGTTGAGCAGGAGCATCAGCCCGCCGGCGGCACCCGAGAAGTCGACGTCGGCATCAGCCCCCAACGTCGTTCCGATCGTGAAGGAGTCGGGCGTCATCATGTAGGTGACGGACCAGACCAGTTGCGAGCTCACCCCGTTCAGGCCTACGAACGTGGTGGTCCCGCACGTAGGGCAGCTCCGTTTCGGTGGCAACACGTTGACGAGCGCCGTGCGGTAGCTGGCACCGACGTACGTCTGGGTGGTCGTGAGCGTCTCGGGGGTCTCCTCGAAACGGACGTCGTTGGGGACCACGTACAGGCAGTTCGCCGGAGCGCACTCGTCGGCGACCGGCGAGGTTCGCTCCATGGTCTTCCAGATCTCGATGTGAAGGCCCTTGTAGCCGAAGGGGGCGTCGGTGCTGGCAAAGCCCCTGGTGATGGCCAGCAGGCTCTTCGCGGCGTCGGGGGCGATCTCGGGCTCGGTGATACCGACGAAGTTGGCGTCGGCGTCGACGCCCCAGAGCCCGCGCACGATCCCCGGGGCGTCCTGGGTGTCGATCCACGCAACCCACTGGTTGTTGGCCATGAGGCGGTCGCCGGGGCGGATCAGTCCCTCGTATGCCGCGTCTGTACGTCGGATGAACTCGGCGATCCTCGGGGTCGGGCCGGCCGAGCAGTTGGAGATCGGGGTCGTGAACGTCCCGAGCTCGGCGATCTCGTTCCGGCAGGCGACGGGAGGAGGAGCGGGCGCCGGCGGGTCGGGCGGCGCTGGCGGCGGGTCGGACGGGGCCGGCGGGGAAAGCGGGGCGGCCTGAGACGACGGCGCCTCCGACAGGCGGGGAGGGAGAGCACCGGCGCAGAGCATGGCGACCGCAGAGACGGCGAGCGCCAGCACCAGGGGCCGTTGCGCCCTTGTCCGCGATCGGCTCATCGTCGGCGGAGGGCGAGGCGAGCGAGGAGAGCGAGGCGGTCCACGTCCCGATCAGTACCCTGCGGCCATCGGTCGCACCCGTCATTCCGGCGTGGCCGCGGCCCGCCGTTCGGTTCTGGCTCGAACAGGCCCGAGCTCGTCGCCTGGACCCCTCAAGGATGTGCCGGTGCTCTACGGTGCTGTAGCGGCGTGGCCGAAGACCGCGATGAAGACGAAGGAGCCACTGGCATGGAAGTGACCGAACACGATCCCGGTGTCCCTTCGTGGGTCGACGTCGGCACCGATCTCGCAAAGGGCAGGGCGTTCTACTCGAGCCTGTTCGGATGGGACTGCCCCGAGGGCTCGGAGGAGACCGGCTTCTATTCGACGGCGACGTTGAGGGGGAAGCCGGTCGCAGGCATCGGCCCCCAGCAGGACGGCATGCCGTCGGTCTGGACGACCTACGTGAACGTCGACAGCGCCGACGAGGTGGCCGAGAAGGTCGTTGCTGCCGGGGGTCAGGTGATGATGCCGCCGATGGACGTAATGGAGTTCGGACGGATGGCGATCTTCGTCGACCCGGTGGGCGCCGCCTTCGGAATGTGGCAGCCCGGCACCCACAAGGGCGCCGGGGTCGTGAACGAGCCCGGCGCCTACAGCTGGAGTGAGCTGATGACGACCGACGTCGAGGGCTCCAAGGCGTTCTACAACGCGGTGTTCGACTGGGGCGCCGACACGCAGAGCGCCGGACCGATGGAGTACACCGAGTGGAAGATCGGTGACCGTTCCGTCGGCGGCATGCTGCAAATGCCCCCGACGCTGCCTGCCCAGGTGCCGCCGCACTGGGGCGTGTACTTCGCGGTCAGCGACCTCGACGCCGCCATGATGAAGGTCGGCGAGCTGGGCGGAATGGCACTCATGGGGCCTATGGACACCCCCGCCGGGAAGGTCGCAGCCGTCATGGACTCGAACAACGCGCCGTTCAACATGATCCAGCTGAGCCCCAACCGCGGGGGCTGAGCCCAGCGGTGTGGTGGGTGTTGGCGGCGGTCGTGACGTTGACGATGTCCGCACTCGAGCGGGTGGTCGACCGGGAGATCATTCGAGCCGACCGTGCGGCCCAGCGTCGCTCGACGGAAGCGATGCGACCGTTGACCAGAGCCGGAGGCGGGAGGTCGGGCGGGTCGGTCCTTGCTCTCCTGGTCGCGTTGGCCTGGAGACGCCACCTCAGAACCCGGCTCGCCGGCTCGACCCCGGTGCACCGATGACGGCGGCGCGCGATCGTGGGCGGGTGGAAACGGGCGCTGTCCACCGGCTTCCCGTGCGTTCGCGGTACCTCGCCGTCGACGAGCGCGGCTCGGGGTTGCGGGCCACGTGGCATCCCGACCGCGGCCTGGTGAACCTCAGCCTCTGGCGTGACGACCGCTGTGTCGAGACGTTCCACCTCACTCCGGCAGAGGCGGGCCGCCTGGTCGGGTTCCTCGTCGACGGACTGGCCGACGCCGCGGGTGCATCGGTCGGCGCCCGTCCGACGGTCGTGGGCGTGCCGGCAGAGCGACCGGGCGACGCCGAGATCGACAGCGACGTCGTCGACAGGAACGGCACCCTGACCGGGATCCGCCGCAGCCTCTCGAACGCGCTGGACCGGATCGCCGCTCAGATCCGGCAGTAACCGCTCACGATGCTGCCCTTGGAGCCCGCGGCGGGGACGTCGAACCTGTCCGATCCCGGCGGCGTGTGATTTCGACGGCGACCACCACGAGGGCGGCGAGGCCGTAGGACAGGGTGCCGGCCCGGAGAGCCGGGCCGCCGAGGACGGTGGCGAAGTACAGGGGGTAGGCGGCGGCGGCGACGACGAGCGCCTCCCATGCGCCGTCGAGGAGGGCGACGGCCACCAGGACGAGCGCGTACCAGGGCTGTACCGGCGTGGCCACGAGGAAGGCGACGGTCAGCAGCCACCGTGCCCGGGTGGCGACGGGATGGTCCCGCCCACGGACCGCCACCCAGATCGCGGAGCCGCCGACGAGGAGAACGGCGACGCCCTGGGCGAGTGTCCCGCGGAGGCCCAGCAGGCGGAGCAGCAGGAAGCGGCTGCCCTGTCCGTAGTTCTCCTCCTGGAGGTAGCCCGGCAGGTAGCCGAGGACCTTCGGGCCCACGGCGACGACGTGGGGGAGGTAGGCGAGCCCGACGAGCACCACCGCGCCCACCAGCACGCGCCGCGGCCGTGACCGCAGCATCGCCGGAACGAGGAGACCGGGGATGACCTTGATCGCCGCCGCCGCGCCCACCAGCGCCCCCGCCAGGCCCTCCCGTTCGCGGGACAACGCCCAGATGGCGGCGACGGAGACGAGCGCGGCCAGCACGTCGACATGGGCGTCCATGGCCGTCTCCGCCACGGCGAGCGGTGACCAGGCGTACAGCGCGGCCCGGGTCGGGTCGCGGCCGAGGCCGGCGAGCACCGCGACGAGAAGCCCGGTGAGGGCCAGGCCGACGAGACCGTGCATGACCTGCAGCCCGATCGCCTCCGACCCGGCAGGCAGGACCAGGTCGAGGAAGCGGAACCACAGCTGGGCGACGGGCGGGTAGATCGTCCGTTCGCTGGGCCGGTTCAACCGGGTGCAACCGGGCGGCCGAGGGATCTCGGCGCACTCCTCCGGTGCCGGCCAGAGCCAGGAGTCCCGCAGGTCGGCGAGGCGCGGGTCGTCGGGCGGGTAACGGTACGGGTCGATGCCGGCAGCCTGGACCTTGCCGTCCCAGGCATAGCGGTAGAGGTCGTCGGACGTCTGGGGTCCCGAAGTCAGGGCGGCGAGCTGGAAGACGACTGCGGCCAGCAGGACGACGACAAGGGCCGTCCGCCGGGGGAGGCGGAGTCGGAACAGGCACCAGGCGGCGAGAGCGAAGGCCGCCCACCAGGCCCCGAGGACGCCCAGCATGGCGTAGCGGCCCTCGAGGATGCCGCCCACGTGGTTGAACCGCAGCTCGAGCGCGACGGCGCCGCCCAGCCCGAGGGCGAGACCGGCGAGGTGGAGCGCGCGCCGCGGCGGACAGGAGCCCGTCACCTCTCGTGGCAACCGGCGGTGGGAACTACTCGGCGGCCTCGGCCAGTGCCTCGGCCAAGCTGGGGTGCACGAGGACGCTGTCGACGATCTCGATCACCTTGAGGCCGGCGCTCACGGCCACGGCGATCACCGAGATGAGCTCGGCGGCGTGGCGGCCGACGATCGACCCGCCGAGCACCACTCCGGTCGCGGGGTCGGAGATGATCTTCACGAAGCCCCGAGGGTCGTCGTTGATGAGCGCCTTGGCGCTGGCCGAAAAAGGCACCTTGGTGACGCGGATCTTGCGGCCGGTGGCGAAGGCCTCGGCCTCGGCGATGCCCACCTCGGCGATCTCCGGCTCGGTGAAGATGGCCTGGGCCGCCTTGTCGTAGTCGAGGTGGCGGTGCTGGCGGGCATCGAGTCCCAGCACGTGCTCGGCGATCATTCGTCCCTGCATGCTGGCTACCGACGAGAGCGGCAGCTTGCCGGAGACATCGCCCGCCGCGTAGATATGGCCGACGTTGGTCTGGCAGTGGTGGTTCACCGGGACGTAGCCCGAGCGGTCCACCTCGACCCCCGCCGCCTCCAGGCCCAGGCCCGCGGAGTTGGGGATCGAACCGATGGCCAGGAGCGCGTGGGTTCCCTGGACCGAGCGGCCGTCGTGGCACCGCACCAGGACGCCGTCGCTCTCGCGGTCGATGGCCACCGCGCGCGCACCTTTGAGCAACTCGATCTCCCGCCGCATGAAGTCGTCCTCGAGGGCGGCCGCGACCTCGGGGTCCTTGTCCGGCAGCACCTGCTGGCGGCTCACGATCAGGGTGACGGCGCTGCCGAACGACCGGAACATGTGCACGAACTCCACGCCGGTGACGCCCGACCCGACAACGATGAGGTGTCCGGGCAGAGACGGTGGCGGATAGGCCTGGCGGGTCGTGAGGATCCGGTCGCCGTCGGGGCGGCACCAGTCGGGGATGCGGGGACGGCTCCCTGTGGCCACCAGGATGGCGTCGGCCTCGATCTCCTCGGTCCCGCCCGAGACATCGACGGTGACCTGATGGACGCCCGATAGGCGGGCGTGACCTGCCAGCAGACGCACGTCCTGACTGGCGAGGAGCGACGACACCGACTGGTTCAGGTGGTCGGTGATCTCGGTGATGCGGTTCTTGAGGGCGTCGAAGTCGAGCTCGGCCTCCCGCTGGGCGAGGCCCATGCCGGGCGACCGTCGGGCGAAGGACATGGCCCCGCCGGTGGCGATCATGGCCTTGGAGGGGATGCAGTCCCAGAGATGGGCGGCACCGCCGATCACCTCCCGCTCGACAAGGGTCACCTCTGCGCCCAGGCGGGCGGCGGTGGTCGCCGCCTGGTTTCCGGCCGGTCCCCCCCCGATGATGACGAACCGCGCTGCGGTCACGGCCATCGCCCGAGGCTACCCGTCGTCCCGGTGCCCGAACGCCTCGCTGGGGGGCCGCCTGGATGGGCGTGAGGGGATAACCCTGTCGACGGGGTCGGCGCGCGGACGGCACCATGGGGCATGGACTCGTGGGGCCTGCGCCGGTGAGCGACGCTCTCTCCAGCATCGGCGACCTCGCCAGTCCATGGGCCTACGTGGCGGTGGCCCTGCTCGCCACGCTCGAGTCGGCCGCCTTCGTGGGACTTGCCGTTCCCGGCGAGCTCGGGATGCTGGTCGGCGGCTACGTCGCTTCCGAAGGGCGAGCCAGCCTCGGCGGTATGATCGGCCTCGCCACTGCCGGCGCCATTCTCGGCGACTCCATCGGCTACCAGATCGGCCGCTCCTTCGGTCACCGCATCCGTCACAGCCGCATGGGGAAGCGGGTGGGCGACGAGCGGTGGGAGCGGGCGGAGACGGCGCTGCGCCAGCGGGGCGGCCGGGCGGTGTTCTTCGGCCGCTTCGTCGGCATCCTGCGGGCCCTCATCCCGGCCCTGGCCGGTGCGTCGGGCATGCGCTATCGGCGGTTTCTCCTCTGGAACGTCCTGGGCGCAGCGATCTGGGGCCCGGGGCTGGTGGGCCTGGGCTACGCCGCCGGCGGCTCCTACGACAAGGTCGCGCACTGGGCCGGGCGGGCCGGACTGGTGCTGCTCGTGCTCTTCGTGCTCGTCGCAGCGTTGCTTGCCAGCGGTCGGTGGCTCGCGCGGCATCCCGACGAGTGGGTGGGCTGGCGAGACCGTCAGCTCGACCGGGCGGTGATCCGTCAGATCGTCCCGTTCGCCCGCCGGCCGATGCGTTTCCTCGGCCGGCGGCTCCGTCCCGGGAGCGCCCTCGGCCTCTCCCTCACGATCCAGCTCGCGGTGCTCGGTGGTGCGGCGTGGCTGTTTGCCTCCCTCCTGCAGGACGTGGTGGGCGGAGACGAGCTCTCGCGGATCGACGTTCCCGTCACCCGGTACGTGATCGAGCACCGCGTGGGCGGGCTCACCGCATTCCTTCGGGCTCTGACCCACCTCGGCGACGTGTACTTTCTCGTTGGTCTCGTCCTCGCGGTGGGAATCTGGGTCTGGCGCCGGTCGCGGACCTGGGTCCCCTTGGCGACGATGCTGGCCACGCTGGGCGGCGCAGTGGTGCTCTACACCGTGGTTCGTCCCCTGGTCGGCCGCCCTCGTCCCGAGTTCGGTCCCTCGGTCATGGAGATATCCGGGTTCGCCTTCCCGTCCGGTCATGCCACCCAGGCCGTCGCCGTGTACGGCGTCCTCGCCTTCCTGATCTCCAAGCAGCTGAGGAGCTGGTCGCGCGCCGTCACCGTCTGGACGGCGGCCACCCTCGTGGCCCTGCTCGTGGGCTTCTCCCGCCTGTACCTCGGGGTGAACTGGATCAGCGATGTCCTCGCCGGCTTCGCACTGGGGGCCCTGTGGCTGGTGGCCGTTCTCGCCACCACCGGAGCGCTCCGCCATCGCAGCAGGGCACCGTCGGCCGCCAATGCGAGCGCGGCGGCGGTCTTCGAAGCCGACTGGACGTCCTACCTGCGCCGGTACCACGACGAGCGTCCGGGCATCACCGAGGAGCTGCTCGGGCCCGCCCGTGACCGTGCCGGACGCTCGCCGTACGACTGGCTCCTGGAGGCGACACCGGCCGGTGGGCTGGTCGTGGACATCGGCTGTGGGAGCGCCCCTGTCGGGCGGCGTCTCGCCCCCGGAACGCCCTACCTCGGTGTCGACCGGTCGGCGGGCGAGCTGGGGCGGGCACAGGCCGACGGGCTGACTGCCGGGCCGGCGGGGCTCGTTCGGGCCGACCTGGGCGCCCTGCCGGTGTGCTCCGGAGGGGCTGTCGCCGTCGTCGCGTCGATGGCGCTGATGGCCGTACCCCGGTTGGATGCCGTGCTCGCCGAGGTGGCGCGCGTGCTGCGTCCGGGCGGCACTCTGGTCGCCACCGTGCCGGTGCGCGAGCCGGCGGACGGCGACGGCTCCATCGACTGTTTCCGGGAGATGCTCAGCGTCCTCGGCCAGGACGGACTGGCGTACCCGGAACCGCTCGACCCGTCCGAGCTGCATGCCCGGTTCGCCGGGGCCGGGCTCGATCTGGTCGGCGACGAGCCCGGCCGTTTCATCCGCACGGTGACCGGGCCCGACTGCGAGATGGTGGCCAGGTCGTTCTATGCGGTCGGTGCCGGGGCCGACGCCGAGGCAACGGCGGCCGCTCGTCTGCGGGACCGGCTCGTGGGCGACAAGTGCGACCTCGGCTACCCCCTGCGGCGGCTCATCGCGCGGCGGCGCCCTACCGTCGGGTAGCACCGGAAGGAGACTGACACGTGCTCTACGCCTTCGGGTTCGAGCGGACGGCTGTCGTCGTCGGCGACCTCTACTTCGTGAACCCCGACCCCGAGCCGGGCCAGGAGGGCCCCGAGCAGGGCGTCCGCCTCGAGGTGCGTCTGCTCGACCGGGCCGAGCGGTCCGGGACGATCTATTCCGCTCAGCCGATCGCCGTCGACCGGCCCATCTGGCGCGCTGATCTGTTGGAGTCGGTCACGAGCCCCGGCACGCTCGACCGCGCCCACCACCATCCGCGGTTCCGGGGTTGGGAGCCGGGACCACGCCGGTTCGATCCTGCGATGTCGGCCGACCCGGTCGCATGGGTCGGCACGCGCCTGTCCGACCTCGACGGCCTCGTCGGAGCAGGGGCGTCCGGCCCGGCCGAGGCCGTGGTCGGTTCGTCGGACGCAGCCGACCTGCGGGCCGCCGTCGCCGAGATCCTCGACGTCGTGCGCCGTCTGCTCGACCGGGTGCGCAACGGGGAGCTGGCTCAGCCGCCGACCGGCGACGCCCCCGACAGCGCCCGCGTCGGCTGGCTCTGAGCCGCGCCCGCCGAGCCCCTACTCCACCAGCAGCTCGACGAAGAACTGGTTGCGCATCCGGCCCTCGGGGTCGACCTCTCTCACCCAGTCGGAGAACCGCTGCCAGCGGTCGCCGTAGGCGGCGGTGACGTGCTTGCGCTCGACGAAGGGGCTCTGGTTGAGAAGGGGGATCCCGCCCCGGTCGTACGCCCAGGCGTTGAACTCTCGCAGGAACCGGTACCACTCCTCCTCGTCGTCCTCGTGGAACGAGTGGATGGGGTCGAGGGACAGGACGTCGCCATCGTGGGTGTACGAGAGGAGCGACCCGTGGTCCTGCTTGATGAAGTAGGAGCCGAGGGGCATGTTGCACCGGAACCCGTACCGCTTGTAGTGGGCCTCGGCGAACTCGACGTACGCCGCCAGGTTGACCGTCCACTGCTCGCGAGGGAAGGCCCAGAACGTGAAGGCGTACCTCGCATAAGACGGCGTCTCCCGGTAGTTCATGATCTTGTCGGGCCCGTAGAGCGAGAACCCGCCGATCGCCCCCAGGCCCTTGTAGGCGAGCTTCTCGCCCGCCAACCATCCGCTCTCCAGCAGGTTGCGCACGGCCGCCTGGGGGATGCGGCGGATGTTGCGGCCGATGAAGGAGGCGACGAGCGTCCAGGCCAGGAAGCGCACCTTGGCCAGCCACGACCTGGTCAGCTGGTCGGTGCTGTTCCTCGTCTGCACGATTGTCGTGCGCCCGATCGTCCAGCACACCATGGCCTCGTTGGTGGCGATGACGTCGTCGACGTGCTGCTGGGTCAACGACAGCGTGTTGTGCACCTCGTAGTCGAACTTCACGATCTCGAGCCGCTTGACGCGAAGCGTCACCTCGTACACAACGCCGAACAGCCCGTAGCCCGAGCGGACGAGGTGGAGCAGTTCGGGGTCTCCGTCCTCCGACGCCTCCCGGAGCTCACCGGCGGGGTCGACCCACTTGATGCGGGTGACGAAGGAGCTGACCTGGCCCTCCTTCACGCCGTCCATGGCGTCCTTGCTGTGGCAGCAGGCCAGGGAGCCGATGGTGGCGTTGCCGATCTCGATGTTCAGGAAGAACTGCAGGCCGTGCTTGCGCAACTCGGCGGCAGCGTCGAGGTGCTGGATCCCCGCCTCCACGGTGATCGTCATCGCCGAGGAGTCGACGGCCAGGACCCGTCGCATGCCCGACATGTCGACGATGGTCCCAGTCGACGACGGGCACGGGGTCAGCGAGTGGAAGCTGCCCACCGCCCGCACCGGGCCGGGATAGCGCTCGACGTCGCGCAGGACGCCCTGGAGCTCGGCGACACTGTGGGGGACCGCGACGGCTTGGGGCCTGATCACGTTTCCGCCGTCGTAGCTGGTGATGGTCCGGGTCACGTCGGCCGTCCCTTCCGCCCCTCAGGGTTTTGCAACTGGAACGCCGAACGTAGCCGTTCGGCGACGCTCTCCGGCGGGCGCGCCGGCGATGGGACTACCGTCTGGGCGTGCCGTGGCGACCCGGCGATCCGGCGCAGCCGCTCCCGATGGGTCGCAGCCGCGTGCCGCGATGACGTCGCTGGTGTGGCTGGTCAGCTACCGGGACCTGGGTTGGCGGAAGAGACGGTTCGTCATGGCGGTGGCCGCGATCACGATGGTGCTCGCCCTCAGCCTGCTTCTGTCGGGCTTCCGTGACGGCATCAACGTCGAGACGGGTCGAACGGTACGGGCGCTGGGAGGAGACTCCTTCGTGGTTCGCGACGGTGTGAGCGGGCCCTTCACCACGCTCGCCCAGCTCGACGAGGGCGTCGCCGCCACCGTGGCCGCCACACCCGGGGTTCGCCGGGCCGACCCCATCGTCAGCGTGCGCCACGCCCTCGAGTCGCCGACCGTGACCGACGTCTACCTGATCGGCGCCCGGCCCGACGGCCTGGGAATGCCGGCGGTCCGGACGGGGAGAGGCGCCGACACCAGCGGTGAGGCAGTGCTCGACTCTCGCGCCGGCAAGGCGGTCGGCGACCGTGTCCGCCTCGGTGGGAGGTGGTTCACGGTCGTGGGGGTCGTCCGGGGCATGAGCGTGTGGGCGGGCGTGCCCGCCATGTTCGTGACGCTCGCCGACGCCCAAGACCTCGTTTTTCGGTGGGGCCCGGGCGGCCACCGCGATCCTGACCAGCGGCGTTCCCACGAGCGTTCCGGAAGGCCTGCGGGTGGTCACCCCCGGCGGCGCCCGGCGCGACCTGCAGCGGCCACTGGAGAACGCGGTGACCACCATCGACCTCCTGCGCCTGTTCCTCTGGGTCGTGGCCGCCGCCATCGTCGGCTCGGTGCTGTACGTGTCGGCGCTCGAGCGCTCGCGGGACTTTGCCGTGTTCAAGGCGTTCGGTACCGACTCGGGCGACCTGGTGGGCACGCTCGTCGTCCAGGCCTTCGTCCTCGCCGGGTTGTCCGCGGGACTGGCCGTTGGCCTGTCACGGCTGCTCGCCGCGCTGTTCCCGGCCGTCATCTCATTCCCGTCCCGGACACTCGTCGCGCTCCCGCTGGTGGCCCTGGCCGTCGGTCTGCTCGGAAGCGTCGCCGGCGCCCGCCGTGCGATCGCCGTGGATCCCGCCTCCGCCTTCGGCGGCCCCTGATGTCCGATCTGGCGCCGGCGGTGATGTCTGATCTGGTGGTCGCGGGGCTCACGGTGGAGTACGTCGCCGGTGGGCACGCCATGCGCCCTCTCGAGGGGTTCGACCTTTGCGCTCCGGGAGGCTCGTTCGTTCTCCTCGCCGGGCCCAGCGGATCGGGCAAGACCACACTGCTCTCGTGCCTGGCCGCCATCCTGTCGCCGGCGGGAGGCTCGATCACCTTCGGCGACGTCGAGGTGACCGCCCTCGGCCCGAGAGAACGCACCGCGTACCGCCGCTCGACCGTCGGCATCGTGTTCCAGGCCTTCAACCTCGTACCGAGCCTCAGCGCCACCGAGAACGTCATGGCGCCTCTCCTCGCCGCGGGGGTGCGCCGGGCGGAGGCGTCGAGGCGCGCCGCGTCGTTGCTCGAGCGTGTGGACCTCGCCGACCGGGCCGCGCACCGCCCGGGGGAGATGTCGGGCGGCCAGCAGCAACGTGTCGCCATCGCCCGCGCACTGGTCCACGACCGACCACTCGTGCTGGCCGACGAGCCGACCGCGCACCTCGACCACGTGCAGGTCGACGGCGTGCTCGACCTCCTCGCCGGTCTCGTCGCTCCCGGTCGGGTGCTCGTCGCAGCCACGCACGACGACCGGCTCCTGGCCCTGGGCGGCCAGCGCGTCGACCTGGGCCCGGCTGCGGCACCGCCCTCGCCCCCCGGGCGATGATGGAGGGCGTGGCCACGTGTCGTCGCCAGTACGCCTGGGCATAGCCGGAGCGGCGTGGGAAGGGTTCGAGAGCGGACGGGCGCGGCGCTGGCGGGACTGACGGCCTCGTTATGCAATCCGGCGGTCCGCCGGGTCCAGCTGGCCTGGGCCGGCTGCGCCACCGCCGACCTGGCCGGCGACGTGGCCCTCGGCGTCTACGCCTTCTCCGCCGGCGGACCCGCCGGGGTGGGGGTCATGGCTCTGGTGCGCTCGCTGCCCGCGGCGGGCCTGGGGCCGCTGGCGGTCGGCGTGGCCGACCGGTATCCCCGGGAGCGGGTGCTGCTCGTCGTGCTGCTGTGCCGCACCGCCCTGCTCGGCGTTCTCGCCTCCACGGTGGCGGCCGGCGCGCCGCTCGCGGTCGTCGCCGCCCTCGCCGCCGCCGACGCCACCGCGTACAGCCTGTACTGGCCGGCACAGAGCGCCCTTCTCCCCGAGTTGGCTCGCACACCGGAGGAGCTCACTGCGTCGAACGCAACCAACACCCTGGTCGAGAACGTCGGCACCCTGGTGGGCCCTGCGCTTGCGGGCGTGGTACTCGCCCTCTCCGGCCCGCACGTGGTCTTCACCGCCAGCGCCATACTCACGGGCGTCTCCGCCCTGGTCGCCACCAGGATCGCCACCGAGCGCCGGGGGCGCCCACCGGCGGCTCTGGAGTCCAAGCGAGACTCCCTCCTGGGCGGGTTCCGGGTCTTCCTGTCCGACCGCGCCCCGCGAACCGTCCTGCTCCTGTACCTCGCCCACATCCTGTGCTCGGGGGCTCTGAGCGTGCTCGTCGTGGTCGTCGCCATCGACCTTCTCGAGCTCGGCGGCGCCGGCGTCGGGTTGCTGGGCGCGGCCTTGGGTGTCGGGGGCATCGCCGGCTCGGTGGCGGCGTTCGGCCTGGTCGGCTACCAGCGACTGACCCGGCCCTTCTGGCTGGCGTTGACCCTGTGGGGTGCGGCGCTGGCGACGGTGGCCGCCGCGCCGCTCGCCCCCGTGGCCATCTCCGCTCTGGTGGTGGTAGGGGTGTGCACGGCGGTCGTCGACGTCTGCACCGTCAACGTATTGCAGCGGATGGTCCGGGAGCGCCTGCTCGGCCGGGCGCTCGGCGTGGTGGAGGGGGCGTGGTGGGCCGTGTTTGGTCTGGGGTCCCTGGGTGGCGGCCTGTTGGCCGAGGCCACCGGTGACCGGGCCGCCCTGGCCGTCACCGGTGGGGTGCTGGTGGCCGTGGCGCTCATGGGCAAACCGGCGCTGGCGGCGGTGGACGCCCGTGCCCGGGCGCCCGAAGCCGGGCTCACCGCCCTGTTGGGCGTCCCCATGTTCGGCGCCCAGTCGCCCCTCGTTCTCGAGCGCCTGGCTCTCGACCTCATGCCGATGGGGTTCTCGTCCGGCGAGCCGATCGTCGTCATCGGCGAAGCGGGCGACCTCTTCTACATCATCGACGAAGGCACGGTCGAGGTCGTCGGTCCCGGGGTGCAGGTCGAGCTCGGGCCCGGTGACTGGTTCGGGGAGATCGCTCTGCTGCGCGACGTCCCCCGCACCGCGACGGTTCGGGCCCTGACCGAGGTGCGCGTGTTCGCCCTGGGTCGCGACGACTTCCTCGCCGCGGTCTCGGTCGTGCCCACGGGGCTGACGCGCCGCTGATGACCCGTGCCCCCGTGCCAGGATTGACCCACGGTCACCACTGCCCATCCCAGGAGGTCGATCGAACCGTGAGCTTCGACGGGCGGGTACTGGTCATAGGCCTGGGCGGGGTCTCCCGGTGCACCCTGCCGCTGCTCTTCTCGGAGCTCGGCTTCGAGCCGTCCCGCTTCACCGTTCTCGACTTCGCCGAGGTGTCCGATCACGCCCGCTGGGTGGTGGAGAGGGGTGCCACCTTCGTCGCCGGGCGGATCACACCGGAGAACCTGGGCGAGATGCTCGGGCGGCTGGTGGGCCCCGGCGGCATCGTGGTCGACCTCGCCTGGAACATCGAGACGACAGCGATGCTCCAGTGGTGCCGGGATCACGACGTCCGCTTCGTAAACGCCTCGATCGAGCTGTGGGATCCCTACGCCGGGTTCGGGAGCGAGCCGCCGACCGAGCGCACGCTCTACGTGCGACACATGGCTCTGCGCCGCATGATCGACGGTTGGGGTGACAACGGAGGTCCTACCGCCGTACTCGACCACGGCGCCAACCCGGGCCTGGTGTCCCACTTCACGAAGGCGGCGCTCGACGACATCGCCGAGGCGCGGCTCGCCGAAGCCGCTGGGGAAATGAGCGCCCGGGAACAGCTCGATGATGCCTCCCGCAGTGGCGACTATGCGCGCCTGGCGCAGCTCCTCGAGGTCAGGGCGATCCACGTCAGCGAGCGCGACACCCAGATCTCCGACCGGCCCAAGCTCGAGAACGAGTTCGTCAACACGTGGTCGGTCGAGGGCTTCCACGAGGAGGGCATCGCCCCTGCGGAGATGGGCTGGGGCACCCACGAGCGGACGCTTCCCCCCGGTGCCCACGTCCACGACGACGGGCCCCGGAACCAGATCTGCCTCGCCCGTCCCGGTTGCCACACCTGGGTGCGGTCGTGGGTTCCGTGCGGTGAGATCGTGGGCATGGTCATCCGCCACGGCGAGGCGTTCTCGATCTCTGAGCGCCTCACGGTGACGGCCGACGGAGCCCCCGTCTACCGGCCCACCGTCCACTACGCCTACTGCCCGGCCGACGCCGCCATCGCCAGCCTCCACGAGTTGCACATGCGCCGCTACGAGTTGCAGGACCGGAGGCGGGTCATGGCCGACGACATCGTCGACGGCCGCGACGAGCTGGGCTGCCTGCTGATGGGCCACCCGTACAAGAGCTGGTGGATCGGGTCGCTGCTCGACATCCACGAGTCGCGCCGGCTGGTCCCGCACCAGAACGCCACCACTCTCCAGGTGGCGGCTTCGGTCCTCGCTGCCGTGAAGTGGCTCCTGGCCAACCCTCACGAAGGGGTGTGCCTCCCGGACGACCTTCCCCATCGCTACGTGATCGACGCGGCCAAGCCCTATCTCGGGCCGTTCGTGTCGCAGCCGGTCGACTGGACCCCCCTCGACAACTGGGTCGACCCCTTCGGCGGCTACGGCCGGCCCCGCCCGCCGGCGGACGACGTCTGGCAGTTCTCGACCTTCCTCGTGTAGCACGCAACCCTTCCGGATCGCGAGCCAGGGCTATCGTCGCCGCCTGGGGTGAGGTCAGGGGGAACGGTGGAGGCGGAAATGCGCGAGGTAGGTGAGGTAGGTGATGAGGAGCGCGACCCCGCCGGCATCTCCGAAGAAGTCGGAAAGGGCGAACCGCCCGCCCAGGAGCTCAGGGTCCACGGTGTCGGCGGCGCGCACGGCGCTCGCATGCTCGGATTCGAGTCACCCACCGAGGTGGTCGTCGCCGGTGAGGGTGTTGCGGGCACCTCGGTGCTGGCCCGCAGGCAGGACCCGAGCGTCGAGAGCTATGACTGGGGCGATCTGACGTCCAGCTCGGGCACCAGAGCCCTGTGGATCGTCCTGCTGCCGTTCACCCTGCTGAACATCGCCGGCTGGATGCACGCGCCGGCCCACCGGACGTCCCAGAACAGGGTGAGGTGGACCCGCCGCCTGGTGCATCTCCTGTCCGTACTGCTCACGGCCACGTACGTGTTCAGCTTCGGGATCGTCGTGGTCGACCTGGTCGGGTGGCAGTGGTCGCGGCGCCTGGCTCTCCCGGAGGACGAGAGCGCCTACGTGGCGGCGGCGATGCTTCCCTCGACGCTTTGGTGGCAGCGGGCCGGCGCGGCTATCGGGTTGGTCGCCCTTCTGCTCGTGGTGGTCGGCGTGATGTGGCTGGCAGGCAAGTCTCAGGCCCGCTTCGAGAAGCGGAAACCCTCGCCCGAGGTACGCACCGATCTGAGCGGCGGGGAACCGTGGGGCGACGACGAGCGGCTGGGCGGGTCGGGTTTCTTCTACCACCCCGGCGCCGCGTCGCGGCGGCTCCGCCTGCACCGGGTGGTCCTGGCCGTCACCTACCTCGGTGTGGCGGGATGGAGCATGTATCACGCGTTCGTGCCGGCCACGCCGCCCGAGCGGCTCGAGGTCGGCCGCCTGCTGGGACCGTGCAGCGTGGCCGCCGTCGTCGTGATCCTGGCCCTGTACGCGGTGTCCTGGCGGAACGGCCGGCGGCAGGGGGAGTCGTGGGTCCGGTGCGGCCCCGCAGTCGCCGCGACGCTCAGCTTCGCCCTGGTAAACGCCGTCTTCTCCGGGGCCATTCTCCTCCTGCTCAAGCGCCTGAACGACTGGCCGAAGCGACCGGAGCCTGCGCCCCGGCTGGTCGCGGGCCCCGAGGTCAACCTGGTTGACGTGTGGGGCTTTCTGATTCTCGTAGTTGGCGTCGCCGCCGCCGGCCTCTGGGTGATGGCGGCGGCCCGACGTCCCGTCACCGACATCGCCGATCGCGACGCGCCGCCGGGGCGCCCCCTCGACGGTGCGGACGAGGGATATCGCAAGTCCATCGCCAAGAGCTGCTTTTTGGCCCAGGTGGCACGTCGGGGCGGTGCCCTGGCCTTGGCCGTCGCGGCGACGCTGATCGTGACAGAGGTCGTCGTCCTGCTCTATCGGGTGTTCTTCAGCTTCCGCGACCATGGGAGCGTCTACCTCCAGGCACCGGAGAGCCTGGACAGCCCGCTCTATCGGGTCGGTGCCTACGTCCTGCCCCTGCTCGCCCTCGTTCTCGTCCAGCTCGTCCGGCGCGGCGTCGGAGGTGCCCGGACGTTGGCCTCGACCCTCTGGGACGTGCTGACGTTCTGGCCGCGCCGGTTCTCACCGCTTGCCGTGCGGCCCTATGCCGAGCGGGCCGTCCCTGAGCTCCAGGGCCGGGTACTCCACCACGTCGATCAGGCGCACTGGTTGGTCCTGAGTGCGCACAGCCAGGGCTCAATCCTCGCCTTCGCCGCCCTGGCCCCCTTGCCCGCCGACGACCTCGGGCGGGTTGCGCTCGTCACTTACGGCTCACCGATCTCGACCGTCTACGCCACATTCTTTCCCGCCTACTTCGGAATCGAGGAGGTGGAGGCGCTTCGCACCAAGCTGGCTTCACCGGGTCCGGGTCTGCTGGGCTGGCGCAACTTCTACCGGAAGACCGACCCGATCGGCGGGCCTGTCTTCGCGGCCACTTCGGGCACGGTGCCCGAGCCCGACTGCGAGCTGCAGGACCCCTTCCCGGGACCGGCCTCGTCGTTCGATACGGCGACGACCCCGCCGCTCGAGCACGACCGCCCGCCATGGTCGCAGCTGGCTGTCCACTCCTTCTACCTCCAGGAGCCGATGCTGAAGCGCTGGGTGCGCGACCTCAGGGCGGCTCTCTCCCAGCGGCCGCCGGGCTAGTGGCCGCCGCCGAAGGCGAGGGCGGCGATCAGGTCCATGTCGGTCAGCTCGGCGAGCGGGCGCTCGATGTGGAACGCGTACGAGCCCTCGTCGGGGGAGGCGATCTCGACCACGGTGACGACCGGCGAGCAGCGGGGGTCGGTGCCGGGAGCCTCGCTGACGCCGACCGTGGCGGTCTCGTCGAGCTTCAGCTCGTGGCGCACCCAGCGCTCGAGGTCGGCTGCGGTCGTTCCCTCGTCGTCGGTCGAAGCCACCTCGAACCCCCCGTGTCGTCGGGCCAGGCTATGCCGAGGTGGAGTGCGCCGGTTTGACCTTCCGGGGTGCTTGACAGCGGTACGAGCGGCGTCTAGCGAAGCGGCATGAGCGCCTCGACCGGTGGGAGCTAGGCGCCGGTGCCGACCCGTGCTCGTTGGGCCCTGGCGACGGCGATCCTCGCCCTCGCCGTCCTGGCCGGTCTGAGCCGCTTCGGCCACGACGTTCGCCTCGAGGAGCTGGCCACCGACTGCCGGCTCGCCGACCGGTTGCGGGCGACGGGGCAGCTCGAGGACGCGACCAGGCTCTACCGACAGGTCCTCGCCTCGCCCGAGGCCCGGCCCGAAGAAGGCGGCAAGAGGCGGGAGCAGGGATGCGCCAGCGCCGGGCTCCGGGCCATCGCCGACGCCCGGTGCGCGGAGGGCAACCGCCTCGCCGCCGCCGGCCTGACCGACGAGGCCAGAGCGGCGTTCGGCGCCCTCCTCACCGGCACCACGGCGGAGTCCGATCCCGGTAACCACGGGTGCGCCGTCGTCGGGCTCGCCCGGCAGCCGCGGTCGACCCCGGGCGTCGCCGCCCCGGCCCTCGGCGCCACGCCTTCATCGACTCCGACCCCTGACGTCGAGCCCGGCCTCGGCCGCCCCGGCTTCGTCGCCCTCGCCCGCGACGGCGCCCGGCGTTTCGCGCGAGAGGCCCTCTCGCCCCTGGCCGGCCGGAGCGTCGAAGCCACCAGCGCCGAGTGGGCGGGGCTCGCACTGTTGGGCCTGGTGCTGGCGCTCGCGGTCGTGGCCCGCCGCCGGCGGTGCCAGCTCGGTCCCCTCGACGTCGGCGCCTTCGCCAACGCCTCCGACAAGCCCCAACTGCCGGTGGAGTTGGCCGCACGGATCACCGACGACCTGGCCGGGCTCGGCCTCCCGCCGGCCGCCGCCCCTCCGAGCGGCTCGGTGGGCACGACCGCGCTCGACGTCCTCGGCACGAGCCCCATTCTCCCGGCGGCGTGGCTCGCCAAGGTGGGGGCGCTCCTGACCCGCATGGTGGCGCCCGCCCCCCCGGCGGGCACGTTGACGGGCACGGTGCTCTCCGACGGCCTCACGATCGAGCTGAACATCGACCGCCAGGCGCCGGTCGTGCGCACGTTCAGGGGGGAGCACGCGGCGGTCGCCCGGCATGCGGCCGCCTTCGCCTACGCCCGGTTCGTGCAGGTTCGCGACCAGTACTGCACGCCGGCCTGGGCCCGATGGACGAGCAAGGACGGGTCGTCGATCTCCTGCTACTTCGAGGGCCTCGACCACGAGACGGCGGCAGCCGCGGCCAAGGAGAAGGCCAGAGCGGCCACCGAGCGTGACGCCGCCCTCGCCTGCTACGAGATGGCGGCCTCCGCCGAGCCCGAGCAACTCGAGGTACGCCTGCGCATCGCCAGCCTCCTCGAGCTCCGGGAGCGGTGGAACGACGCCCTCCGTACCTACCTCGACCAGGTGCGGTGGCTCGAGGCCCGCAGCGAACCTCCCGTGTTCGAACCCCGTTACCGGTTCGCCATCGCCCTCAGTTTCGCCGCCGGTTCGCTCGTCGACGACGTCCTGGCCGACGGGCCCCTCGTTGCGTGCCTGCGTGCCCGCGACAATTCGCTCCCGCCGACAGAGGACCGCCCGTCGTGGAAGAAGGCGATGCTCCGGCTGGCCATTCGGGAGCTCGACACGCTCCACCGCGAGATCGGCCTTCCCGCTGCGGTCAGGGACTGGATGGCGTCGTCCCGGCCCAGCCGGCGCCCCTACGGCCGGCGGCGGGAACTGGCGGAGCTGGCTCGGCCGTTCAGCCAGCGGCGGCGCGTGCGGCGCAACGTGGTGGCGATGGGGCGGCTGTGCGTCGTCCTCCACGCCGCCGACCCCACCACCCACCCCGCGGCCGACACCGAGCGGCGCATCCGTCGCCTGCTCGCGTCGGGGCGGGCGAAGAACTGGCAGCTTCGCTACAACGCCGCATGCTGCTACTCGCGGCTGGTCGCTCTCGGCGGGAAGGACGTCGACCGCCTCTACCGCAAGGCGATCCGCCTGCTCGACGCCGCCTACTGGGAAGCCGGCGGCGACCTCAACCTGGCGTGGGTCGAGCGAGACCCCGACCTGCAACCGATGCGCGACCACCGGCCCCGGCCGGGCGAGGAGATGACGTACGCCGACTGGGCGGAGCGGCGCCGGCCGCCGGAACCCGACGCTGCGACGGCCCGCCTGAGAAGCCGTCCGGCGGCGAAGGCGGCCACGGGGGGGGCGGGCACCGAGCAACCCGGACGGTGACCGTCTCCCGGTAAGGGATCATGGTCGGGTGCTCCAGGTCCGAGACCTCTCCGTGGAGGTGGGTGCCCGCCTCGTGGTCGACGAGGCGTCGTTCGGCGTGCGCGCCGGCGACAAGGTCGGACTGGTCGGGCGGAACGGGGCCGGCAAGACCAGCCTGCTCAAGGTGCTGTCCGGCGACACGCTCCCGTCGAGCGGCACGGTCCTGCACCACGGCACCCTCGACTACCTCCCCCAGGACCCTCGCCCGGACGCATCGCCCGAGGCCACCGCCCTCTCCCACGTCCTGTCGGGCCGAGGCCTCGACGACGCCCAGCGGCGCCTCGACCGCCTGCTCCGGGCGGTGGACCACGACCCGTCGGAGCGCAACGTCGCCCGCTTCTCGCGTGCCGAGGACGGTTTCCGCGAGGCGGGTGGCTACTCGGGGGATTCCGAGGCCCGCCGGGTCCTCGCCGGTCTCGGTCTGTCCGCCGCCCGGGTCGACCTGCCGCTGACCGTGCTGTCCGGCGGCGAGCGCCGACGCACCGAGCTCGGGCGCATCATCTTCGCCGGAAGCGACGTGCTGCTGCTCGACGAGCCGACCAACCACCTCGACCTCGACGCCAAGACCTGGCTCATGGGCTTCCTGCGCACCTACCGCGGGGCGCTGCTCGTCGTGAGCCACGACCTCGACCTGCTCGACGAATCGATCACCCGGGTGCTCCACCTCGACGAGGGCGAGGTGGTCGAGTACCGCGGCACCTACTCCGAGTACCGCAGTGCCCGGGCCGCCGACGAGGAGCGACGCACAAGGGCGGCCAGCCGCCAGGCGGTCGAGGTGAAGCGCCTCTCGACGCTCGCCAACGCCATGCGCCACCAGACCGCGAAGCGCGCGCGGGTGGCCAGGAGCCTCGACAAACGGGTCGAACGGCTGACCGATGCCAACGGCGCCGCCCGACGCCCGGCTCGCGAGCGCCGCTACACCATGCGGCTTCCGACCCCGCCCCACGCCGGCCGCACCGTGCTCGAGGTGGAAGGGCTCACCAAGGCGTACAAGGGCCCGCCCGTGTTCGAGGGTGTCGACTTCTCCCTCGGGCGGGGCGAGCGCATCCTCGTGATGGGCCTCAACGGTGCCGGCAAGACCAGCCTCTTGCGCATCCTCGCCGGGGTGCTGGGCCTCGACGACGGCGAGGTCCGGTTCGGCACCGGGGTGTCGGCCGGCTACTACGCCCAGGAGCACGAGGGCATCACGTCGGACCGCGACGTGCTGAGCCACATGCGGGAGAGCACGCCGGACATCGGCGACCAGGACCTGCGCGGGCTGCTCGGGATGATGGGCCTGTCGGGCGAGGTGGCGTTCCAGGACGCGGGCACGCTGTCGGGCGGCGAGAAGACCAAGCTCGCCCTCGCCCAGCTCGTGGCCGGTCGGCACAACCTCCTGTTGCTCGACGAGCCCACCAACAACCTCGACCCGCCTTCTCGAGATGCCGTTGCCGAGGCCCTCGCCACCTGGACGGGAGCCATCGTGCTCGTGAGCCACGACGCCGGCTTCGTGGAGCGCCTCGCGCCGGAGCGGGTCCTGCAGCTGCCGGAGGGCGTGGTCGACTTCTGGAGCGACGACCTGCTCGACCTGGTCGCGCTGGCCTGACGGCCGGTGGACCCGCTCTGGACGCTGCTCGGCGTGACCGTCATCGTCGTCGGCCTGGTCGACGTGTTCCTGGCCGTGCTGCACCACGACGCCGTCGGCTTCCTCACCCCCACGCTCTACCGCTGGACGTGGATCGGGGCCCGGGTGACGACCAAGCCGCTGCCCTCGCGCCTGGCCGGAACAGTCAGGGCACTGGCGGCGCCGGGCATGGTGGTTCTGACCATCGCCGTCTGGCTCGGCACCCAGATCCTCGGGTTCGCCCTCGTGTACTACCCGGCGCTCGGCAGCGGGATCTCCGTGCAGCCCGACGTCGGCTCGTCGTTGCCCGCCGCTCTCGCCTTCTCGGCGTCGGCCCTGGCCAGCCTCGGGTTCGGCGACATGAGCCCCAGGTCGGTGACGTACCACGCCCTCACCGCAGTCGAGACGCTGGTCGGGCTCGGCATCATCACGCTGTCGATCAGTTACATCCTGAGCCTCTACCAGGTGTTGCGTGACCAGAACGCGCTGGCCGCCGCCCTGCACCACCAGGCTGAGGAGGGCGGCGACCCCCGGTCGATCCTCGCCCCCCATTTCGTCGACGGCCGGCCTGAGGGCCTGTCGACCCACCTGCGCGAGTTCCACCGCAGCCTGGTCGACCAGGCCGAGGGTATGCGCCGCTACCCGATCGTGTACTTCTTCAAGAGCCGACGCGCCTACCGGTCGATCCCTTACATCTTCCACATGATCGGTGGCGTGATCGCCGCCCTCCGCTGGGGGCTCCCGGTCGGCAGCCCTGCCACCAAAGACCCCTGGCTGCCCTCACTGCTGACCGGCTACCGGTCGGTGATGCGTGAGGTCCAGGATCACTTCGTCCACGGAGTTGAACAGGCCGGGCCGGAGCCTCTGCCCTACGACCGGTTCCGGGCGGCGCTGACCCAGGAGGAGGCGCCGTCCGGCGACGAGCGCCTCGACGAGTTCTTCGACCTCGACCGCTTCATGAGGTGCCTGGCCCACCACGAGAGGGCTACCGACCCCGAGGAGGCCTACGAGCGCTACTGCGAGTGGCTGCCCTTCGCGGTCGAGAGCGCGGGGCTCGTCTCGGCCCTGGCCGCCGACCTCGGCATCGACATCGGCCGCCTCACCGCCGAGCCCGAGGGTGCCGCGTTCTGACGCGCCGGGCGGGCCGGTCGCCCGGCCCGTCTCAGGTCGTTGCCGGCGCGGGGCGGGGGTGGGGCATGCACAGCTCGTCGTACTCGGCGATGACGATTTCGCCGGCGTCGGGCCCGCATGCCGGGCACTCGGGGTCGCGGTTCACCTTGAATGTGCGAAACGACTCCTCGAGGGCGTCGTAGGACAGCAGGCGGCCGACGAGCGGCTCGCCCAGGGCGAGGATGATCTTGATGGTCTCCATGGCCTGGATCGAGCCCACGATGCCGGGTAGGACGCCGAGGACACCGGCCTCGGCGCACGACGGGGCCAGGTCGGCGGGCGGCGGCTCGGGCACGAGGCAGCGGTAGCAGGGCCCGACGAACGGGGCGAAGACCGTGGCCTGACCCTCGAAGCGGAAGATCGATCCGTGGACGACGGGAATTCGCTTCAGCAGCGAGGCGTCGTTCACCAGGTAGCGGGTGGGGAAGTTGTCGGTGCCGTCGACGATCACGTCGTAGCCGTCGATCACGTCGAGCACGTTGTCGGCACCCAGGCGGACGTCGTAGGTGACGACGTCGATATCGGGGTTGAGGGCGGTGAGGGTCTTCTTGGCCGAGTCGACCTTGCGCTCGCCGATCCGGTCGAGGTTGTGGAGGATCTGACGCTGGAGGTTGGATTCGTCGACCACGTCCATGTCGATGATGCCGAGCGTGCCGACGCCGGCGGCGGCCAGGTAGAGGGCCGCGGGAGACCCGAGCCCGCCGGCCCCGAGAAGCAGAACCTTGGCGTCGAGGAGCTTCTGCTGGCCCACCTCGCCCACTTCGGGCAGCAGCAGGTGGCGCTGGTAGCGGTTGCGCTGCTCGGGGCTCAGCGTGCGGGGGGTCGACCAGTCGCGGTTCTCGTTCTTCCACTTGTTGAACCCGCCGGCCATGGAAACGACGTCGGAGTAGCCGAGCTCGCCGAGGGTGCGGGCGGCGAACGCCGATCGGGTGCCGCCGGCGCAGTACACCAGCACGGGAGCTTCGCGGTCGGGGGAGCGGTTCTCGATCTGGCTCTCGAGGAAACCGCGCGGAATGTGCACGGCGCCGGGAAGGGCGCCCTGCTCGTACTCGTCGGCCTCGCGGACGTCGAGCACCATGGTCGACGGCTGCTCCGAGAGGAGGCGGTCGGCTTCGGCGGTGTCGACCTCTCGGATCTCGGCCTTGGCCGCCGAGAGCAGGTCTCTGAATGTAGGCATGCGATCACGTCCCTCGGGTTGGGGCTCCACGAAGGAAAACCCTACTCCCGGGGTCGACATTCCGGGCACCCCCTGGTGGCTTCCCGCGGCTAGCCTCGAGATCGTGGCGGACGGCGGGAGATCCAGAACCGGGTTCCGGCGGCGGCTCAGCCGCGTGGCGGTCGCTGGCCACCTCGTGGTAGCCGCGCTCATGGTCTCGGCCGTCTCCGCCTCGGGCAACGTCGCTCTCGTCCAGGTGAGCTCGGACGACTACACGAACCCCGACAGCAACCACCGGACCGAGGTCGAGGCCGACACGTTCTCGTTCGGGTCCACGATCGTCTCCACCTTCCAGGTCGGCCGCTACTTCAACGGCGGTGCCACGAACAACGGTTGGGCCACGTCGACCGACGGCGGTAGCACCTGGACGCGGGGCTACCTGCCCAGGACGACCAGGCACACCCGTCTCGGCACCTACGACCGTCTGAGCGACCCCACGGTCACCTACGACCGCGCCCACAACGTCTGGCTGATCTCCTCGCTCGCCCTCCGGGAGACGCCGTCGATCCACGGCGTGGCGGTCATCGTGAGCCGTTCGACCAACGGGGGCACGACGTGGTCGGCTCCCGTCGTGGTCGCCACCGGCGTCGACCTCGACAAGAACTGGATCACCTGCGACACCACGCCGGCCAGCCCCTTCTACGGCCGTTGCTACACTGAATGGGACGACCACGCCGCCGGGAACCGCATCTACATGAGCACCTCGGCCGACGGCGGCCTCACCTGGGGCCCATCTCGGACGACGGCCAACAATGCGACCGGCCTGGGTGGGCAACCCGTGGTCCAGCCCAACGGCACCGTGGTGGTGCCGATCAACAACGCCAACGCCTCCGCCGTGCTCGCCTTCCGCTCCACCGACGGCGGTGCCACCTGGTCGGCGCCCGTCACCGTCTCGGCCATCGCCAGGCACGTGGTGGCCGGGAACTTGCGCTCCCTTCCTCTCATCTCCGCCGAGATCGACGGCGCCGGGAAGGTCTACGTGGTCTGGCAGGACTGCCGGTTCCGTCGCTACTGCCGGACCAATGACATCGTGCTCAGCACCTCCACCAACGGTCTCTCGTGGGCACCGGTCACCCGGGTCCCCGTCGACGGGCCCGGCGTCGACGACCGGTTCATCCCCGGTCTCGGAGTCGACCCGGCGACCTCAGGGGCCGGCGCCCACCTCGGGCTCACCTACCACTCGTACTCGGCGGCGAACTGCACGGTGGACACGTGTCAGCTCAACGTGGGTTTCATCTCCTCAACCGACGGCGGGGTCACCTGGAGCGCGCCGCTCCAGCTGGCCGGCCCCATGAGCGTGAGGTGGCTGCCCCTCACGAGCCAGGGCTACATGACCGGCGACTACGTCTCGACCTCGTTCTCGGGCGGCACCGCCCACCCGGTGTTCGCAGTCGCCAACCCCCCGTCGGGCGGCCTGCTCGACGTGGCCATGTACTCGCCGGCCACCGGTCTGGTGGTGGGCGCCGGTGCCACGGCCTCGTCGTCGCAGGGCGCGGCGCCGGTCCCGGCCGCCGCCGCCGGGCCACCCCTCACCGACCGCTAGTCGCCGCGCAGCTCCCTCTCGGTCAGCGCACGCCTTCGCTGGCCACCAGCGCGGGCAGCACCTCGCTGATCGCCCCGCGGAGCACGGCGTCGGCCAGGCCGTCGTAGGGGGTCGGCTGGGCGTTGACGATCACCACCCGGGCGCTGACGGCGTGGGCAAGTGGGACCAGGGCGTTGGCCGGCGAGACGGTGAGGGTCGAGCCGACGGCGAGGAGGAGGTCGCAGGAGACGGCGGCCAGGCGGGCCCGCTCGAGGTCGGCCTCCACCAGCGACTGGCCGAACGAGATGGTGGCCGCCTTCAGGATGCCGCCGCAGGTCGTGCACGCAGGGTCGTCCTCGCCGGCCCGCACCCGGTCGAGCACCGGCGCCATCGGCCCCCGCTCGCCGCACGACAGGCATTTCACCGAGCGCATCGTGCCATGCAGCTCGACGATCTTCTCCGGGGCGTTGCCGGCGATCTGATGGAGCTCGTCGATGTTCTGGGTGACGAGCGCGAGCAGTCGCCCCTGGCGCTCGAGGTCGACGAGGGCCAGGTGGCCGGCGTTCGGGCGCGCGTCCCACGCCGGCGACTCCAGCCGGCTGCGCCACACGCGCTGGCGCACCTCGGGGTCGGCCAGGTAGATCTGGATGGTGGCGGTGCGCTCGGCCCCGGGGTTGCGGGTCCACACGCCCTGGGGGCCCCGGAAGTCGGGAATCCCCGAGTCGGTGGATATCCCGGCTCCGGTGAGAGCGACGATCTGTCGGGCGGCGGCCACCCAGGTCCGGGCGTCACCCAGGCCGTCGTCACCGACCACTACTGCTCGAGCACCGACAGGATGTTGCCGGCGGGATCCCTGAACCACGCCACGTTCGGACCCTCGCCGCGCAGGATCCCCCGGTCGTCGGTCTTCACCGTGCCTTCGTCGTAGATCTCGAACGCCACGCCACGCCGGGTCAGCTCGTCCACGGCCCCCTCGATGTCGTCGACGGGGAAGTTCAGGACCGTGAACGTCGCCGGAGCATGGTCCGGCTTGGCATAAATCAGGACCTTGCCGCCGCCGGGGATCTCCAGCTCCAACAGGCCGCTCATGTCGGGGACCTCGGACACCTCCAGGCCCAGGGTCCCGACGTAGAACGCCCTGGCCGCCTCAGGATCGTCCACCGAAAAGCTGCTGAACGCACCTGCGTTCTTGAACATGGGCTTCCTCCCGCTAGTGGTCTGCCGGGCACCGCGATCGTACGCACCCCGTCGACAAGATCTGAAGGCAACGGTCCCGACGACGTTCACTCACCGACGGCGAGCACCCACCCGGTGACCGTGGTGCCGTGGCCGACGGTCGAGCTGAGGGAGAGGTCACCGCCCAGCGCGGCGACGCGGTCACCCATGCCGTCCAGCCCTGACCCTCTGGGGGTCGATCTGGGATCGAATCCGACGCCGTCGTCCGATACTGCGAACATGAGCCGGTCGGCCTCGCGCCAGATCCGGACACGCGCCTTCGAGGCACGGGCGTACTTCGAGACGTTCTGGAGCGCCTCCAGGCAGGAGAAGTACACCGCCGCCTCGACGCCTTGCTCATAGCGGCCGATGTCGCCGCCGTCGACCTCCACCGGCAAGGGAGCCTTTGCCGCCTGGGCGGACACGGCGGCGACCAGCCCCTGTTGGGCGAGCGTGGGCGGGTAGATCCCGCGGGCCAGGTCGCGGAGGTTGTCCAGCGCCTCGCTGGTGTTGTTCTTGAGCGCGGCGAGGGTCGCGGCCAGCGCGGGCGATTCCTGCTCCGCCACCACCTCCGCCAGTCGGAGGTTGATCATCAGCGCCACCAACTGCTGTTGCGCTCCGTCGTGGAGGTTTCGCTCGAGTCTGCGCCGCTCGTCGTCCTGAGCGGCCACGATGCGTTGCCTCGACAACCGCAGTTCACCAGCTTGAGCCGAGATCTCCTCGAGACGGTCGGACAACTCGGTCGTCAGCCGGACATTCCGAAGCACGAGACCGGTCTGGGTGGCGAGGTCGGAGATCAGCTTCTCCTCGGCGGGGCTGAGCGGCTCGGACGGCGACTTGGTCACCGCCAGAGCGCCCAGGAGCTCGCCCTCGTGGTGGACGCCGAACGCGCGCCCCGAACCCAGGGCCGGGAGGTCCTCGTCGGTGAGGTCGACGGCCGCACCCTCGCCGGCGGCGTGATCGGGCCAGGTCGCGACCACACGGATCTGCGACCCGACCCGGAGCCACACCTCGACCTTGGTTGCGCCGGTTCCGCCGGCGAGGGCCTTGGCCATCTCCGACAAGACCTCTCCGGTCGAGGGGACGGCGGCCATCCGATGAGAGAACTCCGAGAGCACCTCGTAGGGCGTCGCCCTCTCCCCGTAGACGAGCCGGTTCGCCAGCCGCTGCGCCCGCAGCCGGACGGGTTGGAAGGCGACGGCCACCACCGCGGTGGCCGCCAGCGAGAGGCCGACGTTGGACCCGCCCGTCTGGCCGACGGCGGCGCCGACGACCACCACGACGACGACATACACGACCGTGATGAACAGGGCGAGCGCCCCGAGGACCACGGTCTTGTTGATCACGACATCGATGTCGTAGAGGCGGTACTTCAGGACGGCCACGCCGGCGCCGACGGGAATGCCGGCGAAGGCCAGCAGGAGCGCACCCTGGGCGTCGCTGTTCGCGGACGCCGGCACCAAGACGAGTGCGAACACGCCGGCGGCGAAGACGAACCACTTGAGCTGCTCACGCTCGTCTCCTGAGGACCGGCGCAGCCGAAGGACGAGCCCTACCGCCGAGGCCAGTGCCGCCACGATCGCCACGTTCCCGGCCGCGAACACGACCACGCCCATCAGACCGTCGAGCTCGGTCGGGCCGTGAAAGCCGCGGAGATCCTCCTGGCCGGGGGGTGCGGTGACCACCGCCGCGCCGACGGAGAACGCCACCAGGCTGAGGGCGGCGAGCCACGCCACCACGCGCCAGCGCGGAGACGGTAGGTGGCCGTTCGGGAAGAGGAGCAGGACGAAGATTCCGATCGGGCCGGCCCCGAACAGCCACGAGCCCAACCAGGCCATGGTCGTCGCCCCAGGGAGCGACCCTGGATCCGAGACCAGCCCACGGATGGCGTAGTCCTGGGCCAGTATCGAAGCGACCAGACCGGCGCCGACGGCACAGAAGAGCCAACCGATGGCGTTGCCGGGCACCCGCGAGGCGATCAACGCGCCGACGGTGGAGGTGACGACCCCGAGCAGGGCGACCTCCCCGGGGAAACCGATCGAGTCGGCGCCGACCGCTGAACGGTTGGCGAACACGAGGGCCAGATCGGCAAGGCACGCCGCCAAGGTGACCGCCCAGACCGCCCAGGCCAGTCGCGCCGACGCCCGCCCGGTGACCGCCGGGCCCTCCGAACGGTCTGTCGCCCGTTCCGCCATGCCCACATTGTGCGTGGCGCCGATCGTGCCGGCAAAGGCCCAATCCGACGATCCCTCGCCGTCTCGCCGGCGACGTCGAAGGGATCGGTCGGATCGGCCCGGCCGAGCGCACGCATCGCAGGACCCCCCTCGGCCTCGGGTGCTCGTCGTCGCGGTCGAACGTCCCGATCTCCTCGTCGGGCAGGGCGGCGACCACCGCGCCGGCCCTGCGCCGCGCGGTGGCGAGCCCCTCGAGCCACTCACGCCGCGCTCGGCGGGTCGTGGGCCCGGTCGGGCGGCGGGCGCTGTGACCCCGCAGCGTGCCGGGGATGCCGCGGGTCGTCGGGCGCCACGAACGCCCGCTTGCCCCGCCCGGCCACCAGGGCCCAGCCGTCGAGGGTCTCGAGGTCGTGGTGGTGGGAGCACAATCGATCCAGCAGGTCGAGCACGGTCATGTGGCTCTTCGCCCAGTCGAGGCGGTGGTCGACCTCCAGCCAGGCGGTGGTGCTGCACCCCTCGAC